>Ga0209929_1000037_pt1 | contig 44685 bp, 57 predicted proteins | sample SalPon2_C_H2O_MG_2_FD_185731 | JGI IMG/M metagenome (GOLD analysis project Ga0209929, IMG submission 185731) | Salt pond water microbial communities from South San Francisco under conditions of wetland restoration - Salt Pond MetaG SF2_C_H2O_MG... ... | reverse complement strand
GGTGTTTTTAGTGTACTGAGCGGAACCACACTGATCCATCTCGAACTCAGTTGTGAAACGTTATAAATCGACGACAATACTTGGAGGGGGACCTCCTGGGAAGATAGTTCAATGCCAAAGTTTTAAACTCGCTTTTCGAGAAAATTGTAGGAAAGTACTTTTGTATAAATTCACTTTTTCACATATAATATTAAACTATAATAATATAGTCTAAAAATATTATTCTCTAAATTTAAATATTTATATATATATAAAGGATTCTCATTTATGGATACTCGTTTATTTGTAGTTGCTCTACCATTATTAGTTGCAGCATCGTGGGCGTTATACAATATCGGTCGTTTAGCTATTCAACAAGTTCAACGTTTATCACGTTAATGTCTAGAATGTGAACTCAAAGATTAACTTATAAAATTTTTATTATATTTTAATAAATAACTTTATTTTTATTGAAATAAACTATAATTTAAGATAACAAACACTAAAATTATAAAAAATTATGTCTCATACTGTTAAAATTTATGATACATGCATTGGTTGTACGCAATGTGTGCGAGCATGTCCTACTGATGTATTAGAAATGGTACCTTGGGATGGTTGCAAATCAGGTCAAATTGCATCTTCACCACGAGTAGAAGATTGTGTTGGTTGTAAAAGATGTGAAACAGCTTGTCCTACCGATTTCTTAAGTGTACGTGTTTATTTAGGAGCAGAAACTACTCGAAGTTTAGGGTTAGCTTATTAAACAAATGTTTTCATATTACAATTTTATCTAAGATTTCAGGTACAGAATCTATATTAAAAATACTGTAGTATTGTAGGTTAATTGGACGTATAAAAATACTCACACTACGTTTTTTATTAACTTTTATTTATATTGGAAAAATTGATTTAACTTCAGTACAATTTATTTGTAAATCAATTTTTCCAATCAAATCCATTTTTATTTTTAAAATTGACTAATTTGATTTAATGGTGAACTTGCTGTTGCATAATGTTTTTCTTGCATCCGCCCAGCTAAGTAACCTAAACGTCCCGCTTGAACTCCTAATTTCATTGCGGATGCCATTTGTGCCGGATTTTTTGATTGTGCAACAGCTGTATTTAATAGAATTCCATCAGCTCCCATTTCCATTGCAGCTGTGGCTTGACTCGGAGTGCCAATACCAGCATCGACAATAACTGGAACCTTTGCATTTTCAATAATGATTTGAATATTAGATAGATTATTTAATCCTTGTCCAGAACCGATAGGAGAACCAAGAGGCATTACTGTTGCACATCCTAAATCTTCTAAATGAAGAGCTAATATAGGATCGGCATTAATATAAGGTAAAACTGTAAAACCTTTTTTAACTAAAAATTCAGCAGCTTTCAATGTTCCAATAGGATCAGGCAATAAATATTTCGGATCTGAAATAACTTCCAATTTGACAAAAAAATTCTCCGGTTGTCCAATTTGACAAGCCAATTCGTGCCCTAAAAATGCCATTCTAATGGCTTCCTCCGCCGTTTGAGACCCTGCTGTATTAGGCAACAACCACAAATCTTTCCAATTTAATTTATTTAAAAAACTCGTTGTATCATCCTTTAAATTCGTTGGCAAACGTCGGATAGCAACTGTAACAATTTCACATTCACTTTCAGCAATACTAGTCACTGCATCAGATGTTGTTTTATATTTCCCAGTTCCTAACATTAGCCGTGAGTCAAAAAACTTATCTCCAATCTTTAATTTATCAAAATTATTTCTCATAAAATGTTTAACATATAAATACTCCCCTTTTTAATCTATTTATTAATAGTTCTAAAATAAAATGATGGAATATTTTTTAGTTATATATTATACTAATATTAACAGTCATAGTGAAACTAAGGGCGGTATGGCCAAGTGGTAAGGCAGTGGATTGCAAATCCTCTATCCCCAGTTCGAATCTGGGTGCCGCCTTAATTAGTTAAAACTATAACCTTGTTTTGGAATCAAATATACGTTAAGGTTAGATTAGTTTATGGGAATGTGGTGAAATTGGTAGACACGACGGACTTAAAATCCGTTGCCTAGTGATAGGCGTGAGGGTTCAAGTCCCTCCGTTCCCAATTAATTTGTTCAAAATTGGGTTAAGATTTATCTCGATACTAGTTAATAAGCGTATAAAGGTGCATTCTCTGAATAGGTAAGTCTGCTCGAACAAAATTAAAATAATTTATTGACTTTTCACTTTTTTTTAGATAACATTAGTTAGAATATATTTATAAAAATTAAAAACGATGGCTGTCCCAAAAAAACGAACATCAAAATCAAAAAAGAATGCTCGCAAAGCAAACTGGAAAAAGAAAGGTGCTAAAGCAGCGCAGAAATCACTTTCTTTAGCTAAATCAATGCTTAGAGGCAAAACAACAAGTTTTGTATACAGTGTGTATATTGAAGAAAATGAATAAATCTTTAAAATTCATTTTAAAGATTTATGTTCAATCAAATTAATTTTGTATTTGGCGAGTGTGGCGGAATTTGGTAGACGCGCTAGGTTTAGGTTCTAGTAACTTTGGTTATGAGAGTTCGAGTCTCTCCACTCGCATTAACATTGAATTATTAATAATATGCTTCCTTTTACTTTACAACAACTTCGAATATTAAAAGCTGTCGCAAATGAAAGAAATTTTACAAAAGCTGCTGCTATTTTATACCTTTCCCAACCATCATTAAGTAAGCAAATTAAAATACTGGAAAAAAATTTAGATACATTATTAATTAACCGAGAACGAAATACAATATCTTTAACTGAAAGTGGTACAATTTTACTTCATTATTCAGAAAGAATACTTGCTTTATGTGAAGAAAGTTGTCGAGCTTTAATTGATTTAAAAAATGGAGATCGTGGAAATTTAACTGTTGGAGCAAGTCAAACAATAGGAACATATTTAATGCCTCGAATATTAGTTCTATTTGCTCAAAATTACCCACAAATCGATTTAAACGTTCAAGTTAATTCAACTCGAATAATAGCTAAAAAGATTATAAACCGAAAAATTGATATTGCGGTCGTCGGAGGAGAAATTTCTGATGATTTAAAAAAAAAATTAACTATTCAACCTTTCGTTTATGATGAACTTAGTTTAATTATTTCAAAATCCCATCCATTTGCAAAAAAAAAAAAAATTTATAAAAAAGATTTATATTGTTTAGATTTCATTACATTAAATTCAAATTCAACGATTAAAAAATTTATTGATAATATTTTGATCCAAAATCAAATTGAAACTCAACAATTAAAGACTATTTTACAATTAAATTCAATCGAAGCTATTAAAACCGCTGTTAGTTTAGGATTAGGAGCCGCCTTTGTTTCTTCTTCCGCTATTGAAAAAGAATTAAAATTAAAAAAACTCGAAATCCTTAAAATTGAAAATATTGAAATTAATCGCAAATTATCAATTATTAGTAATCCAAAATGCTATAAGTCAAAAGCGTTTGAATTTTTTTTTAATGAATTAATTCGTTTGAAAAAAGAAACAGAAAATTAAACTATAATTTAGAAAAAGTTGACGAGGTAAAAAAGATTTTAGTATCATACAATTAAACCAAAAATAAAATAAGTAAAATTATGAAATATGCAATTGTCGAAATTAGTGGCAGACAATTTTGGATCGAAAAAGGGAAATACTATGATTTTAATCGTATTCCAACAGAATTAGGAAAACAAATTACATTAAATCGAATTTTATTATTAAATAATGAAGGTAATGTGTTAATTGGTAAACCATATTTAGAAAGTGTTAAAATTAAAGGTACCATCTTAGAGCATTTACGAGGTAAAAAAACGATCGTTTATAAAATGCGACCGAAGAAAAAAACACGAAAAAAACAAGGTCATCGTCAAGAGTTAACCAGAGTTTTTATTGAAGATATTATTATGAATTAAATTTAAGGAGAACAATATTATGGCACATAAAAAAGGGGCAGGGAGTACTAAAAATGGACGTGATTCTAATGCTAAAAGATTAGGAGTTAAACGGTTTGGTGGTGAAACTGTTCGAGCTGGAAATATTTTAGTTCGTCAACGAGGCATGAAATTTAAACCAGGCGCTAATGTTGGCTGTGGGAAAGATTTTACATTATTTGCTCTAAGTGATGGAATAATTAAATTCGATTATAAAGAAGGTAAACAGAAACGTATCAATGTCATTGTTTAAATAAATTTAAAAAACTTTTTCAATGCGAAAAAATCTATTTCAACCTAATTCCTTTAGAAATAAGTATCAAACTTTAATTAATCAAATTAACGAGCATGAAGATCATTTAAAAACTCTTAGTGATAATGAATTACGAGCTCAAAGTTTTCAATTACAAACACAATATCAACAAACCCAAGATTTAGAATCATTAATTTCAAAATCTTTTGCTTTAACACGTGAAGCAAGTGTTCGAACTTTAGGATTAAGACATTTTGATGTTCAATTAATTGGCGGTCTTGTTTTAAATAATCAAAAAATTGCAGAAATGAAAACGGGTGAAGGAAAAACATTAGTTGCAACTTTACCCGCGTGTTTAAATGCTTTGACGAAAAAAGGTGTCCATATTGTTACAGTGAATGATTATTTAGCTAGTCGTGATCAAAAAACAATGGGTCAAATTTATCGATTTTTAGGTTTAGAGACTGGATTAATTCAAGATGATATGTCCAAGTCTCAAAGGAAGAAAAATTACCAAGCCGATATCACGTATGTAACCAATTATGAAGTCACTTTTGATTTTTTACGTGATAATATGGCATTAAATTTGACAGATGTCGTTTTAAAACCTTTTAATTATTGTATCATTGACGAAGTGGATTCAATTTTAATTGATGAAGCTCAAACACCCTTAATTATTTCCAATAATATTGAAACACTAGTTGACAAATATATTATTGCTGCAGAGATTATTGATTATTTGAATGTAAATGTACATTATACCGTAGATGAAAAAAATAAAAATGTAATTTTAACTGATCAAGGAAGTAAGCAAATCGAGCAAATTTTACGAATTCAAGATTTGTACGATCCGCGAGATCCTTGGATTCCTTACATTATTAATGCCCTTAAAGCCCAAGTTTTATTTTTTAATAATGTCCACTATATTATTCAAAACAACCGTATCATTATTGTAGACGAATTTACAGGACGAATTATGCCTGATAGACGTTGGGGTGATGGATTACATCAAGCCATTGAAGCAAAAGAAAAATTACCCATTCGTCAAACATCAGAAACCGTAGCTTCTATTACTTATCAAAATTTTTTCTTATTATATCCGAAACTGTCAGGAATGACTGGGACAGGAAAAACTGCGGAAATTGAGTTTGAAAAAATTTATAATCTCTCAGTTGAAGAAATCCCAACGGCCCGTAAACCACTTCGAAAAGATTTACCAGATCTAATTTATAAAGATCAATTTTCGAAATGGAAGTCGATTGCTCAAACGTGTAGTGAAATTTCTTCAACCGGTCAACCTATCTTAATTGGAACAACGACGGTTGAAAAATCAGAAATGTTGGCTCAATTATTAAATGAATACGAACTTTCATATCAAGTTTTAAATGCGAAACCAGAAAATGTTCGACGAGAATCAGAAATTGTAGCTCAAGCTGGAAAAAAAGGTGAGATTACGATTGCAACGAATATGGCTGGCCGTGGAACTGATATTATTTTAGGTGGAAATATTAGTTTTAAAATTCAAAAACAACTTTATGATATTTTAACACGAGTTAGAAATAGTGTTCGCCTTAAAAAACAAAATATTTTTCAATCTACATTACAATCTCAAAGTAGTTTTATTTCCCATAAATTTTTAAGTGTTTTATTGTCTTTAATTCAAGATTCAACTTTCCTAAAATTGTCAGATATTGAAATTTTGAGAAATATTCGAGAGAATCAAAAACTTTTGGATAAAAGTTTTTCATATCAAAATTTAATTAACATTTTAATCAATGAATTAGAAGTTTATTATGAAAAACAACAAAAACAAGAAAATCAAATTGTTAAAAATTTAGGTGGCTTATATATTGTTGGCACAGAACGAAATGAGTCCAGAAGAGTTGATAATCAATTACGAGGACGCTGTGGCCGTCAAGGTGATCCAGGCACTTCTCGATTCTTTTTGAGCCTAGATGATAATTTGTTACGTCTTTTCGGAGGACCTAAAATTCAAACTTTTATGCAAACTCAAATGGAAGACGATTCACCGCTAGAATCTAGTTTTTTAACGAAAAGTTTAGATTCAGCGCAAGAACGTGTTGAAGAACGTGCGTATCAACAACGAAAAAACCTTTTTGATTATGATGAGATTTTAAACAAACAACGAAATATTGTTTATTTTGAACGAAAACAAATTTTAAAAAGTATTTCTATTCAAAGTAATATTCTTGCATATGGTGAACAAATTATTACAGATATTTTATTAGAATTAAAAAATGAAAAACCATCTAGTAATAAAATTCTTGAATTATTAGAAAATTTATTCGGAACGAATTTAAGCTTAAAATATCTAAAAAATACTGGGTTATCAATTGAAACTTTTAGTTTTTATGAATTAAAAATTTATTTGTTCAATCAATTTTGGTTAACTTATCAAGCAAAAATAAACGAATTAGCTGTTTATGGGGATGGAATTTGTGAGAATCTTGAACGTAGTATTATTCTTCTAAATATTGATCGGATTTGGCGTGAACATTTGCAAAAAATGACATTATTACGTGAATCCGTTGGATGGAGAGGTTATGGACAACGCAATCCTTTATATGAATACAAACAAGATGCGTTTTATATGTTTGAAACGCGAAAAGAATTTTTACGACATCTAGTTATTTATGATTTATTAAGATCATCTATTTTATAAAAAATTACTATTATTCATTTTAATTTATTATGTCAAAACATACATTATCAAACAAAAGTCGTTATTCAGTTTTAAAATTATCAGGTTTTAGAGCTCGGATGGCAACAGCACAAGGTCGAAAAACTTTACGAAACCGTCGAAAAAAAGGTCGAAAAATTTTAGCAATTCGACGTTAAGAGTTTAATTTAATTATTAGGGGAAGTTATTTTAATTCCCCTAATAATAAATTATTTTTTAATTAAATTTTATATAATAATAACTTAGCAAACTAATTTTTTGACTTAGAGTCTTATGAAATTTACGAGTGAATTAGCTCTTTTCTTAAAAGCTCGTTATCCAATAATTTATATCAATACTATTGAAGAGGATCGAGTAGAATATATTATTCGAAAAAATGTAAAAACAAATTTAAATCGAAGTATTTATAGTTGGGATTTTGTCGATGGTTATACCAACAATCCAAATAATCAAGGATTTGCTAAACGAAACCCATTACAAGCCTTAGAACTTGTTGAACGGTTAAATTCTGAAACTCCGGCATTATTTTTATTAAAAGATTTTAACCGATTTTTAACCGATCTTTCAATATCACGAAAACTTCGAAATATTAGTCGCATTTTAAAATTACAACCCAAAACGATAATTATAATTGGAACAGATTTAACTATTCCGAATGAATTAAAAGAATTGATTACTATCATTGATTTTCAATTACCTTTAGAAGAAGAAATTACTCAAGAACTTTTACGTTTAATCAATTCCTTAAATATTGAAGTTGATCCCGAGTTATTTGAAAATTTAACTCGTGCTTGTCAAGGTTTATCGTTAGAACGCATTCGACGTGTTTTATCAAAGATTATTGCAACTTATAAAACCATTGATCAAAATAGTATTAGTGTTTTATTAAGTGAAAAAAAACAAATTATAAGTCAGACTGAAATTTTAGAATATTGTTCAGTCAGCGAAAAATTAACAAATCTTGGTGGATTAAATAATTTAAAAGAGTGGTTAAATAAACGAAAAACTGCTTTTAGTCTTCAAGCATTAAATTATGGATTACCTACACCTCGTGGATTATTATTAATTGGAATTCAAGGGACAGGTAAATCATTAACTGCTAAAGCAATAGCAACGGACTGGCAATTACCATTATTAAAGTTGGATGTTGGTAAATTATTTGGAGGAATTGTCGGCGAGTCCGAATCTCGATTACGACAAATGATTACAGTTTCAGAAACAATATCACCGTGTATTCTTTGGATTGATGAAATTGATAAAGCGTTTACTAATACTGAAAGTAAAGGTGATAGTGGTACCAGTAATCGGGTATTAGCAACTTTTATTAGTTGGTTATCCGAAAAGACGAAACCAGTTTTTGTTATTGCAACAGCAAATAATATAGAATTATTACCACTAGAAATTATTCGAAAAGGACGATTTGATGAAATTTTTTTTTTAGATTTACCCAAAACCGAGGAACGGGAAGAAATTTTTAAAATTCATCTCCAAAATTTCAGACCTGATAGTTGGAAAACATTTGAATATTCAAAATTAGCTCATTTATCTGAATCGTTTTCCGGTGCTGAAATTAAGCAAAGTATTATTGAAGGTATGTATCAAGCATTCTATGAGAAACGAGAGTTTACTACAGATGATATTTGCTTTGCTTTAAAAGAATTAATTCCATTAGCTAATTTAGAAAGTAATCAAATGATTAAATTACAAAATTGGGCGTCATCAGGGCAAATTCGCTCAGCTTCATCTCAACAACTATATATTTAAAGTATTTGGATTAATGAAACAAAAAGTTTTCCGATTATTAGCAGATTTACGCTTTTCCATTTTCATTTTATTAATAATTAGTCTTTTTAGTATTCTAGGAACAGTAATTGAACAGGATCAATCGCTTGAAAGTTACAAATTAAATTATCCAATAACAAATCCTGTCTTTGGTATTTTATCTTGGGATAAAATTATATATTTCGGTTTAGATCATGTTTATACAACTTGGTGGTTTCTTAGTCTTATTTTTCTGTTTGGTATAAGTTTAACCTTATGTAGTTTTTTACAGCAACTTCCTTCATTAAAAATTGCTCGGCGATGCCAATTTTTTCGAACGACCAGTTCATTTTCAAGGTTAAAGCTTTCAACTATTTTAAATAAATTTTCGTTTAATACTATTTTATTTCGTATGCACGAAGAACAATATTCTATTTTTCACCAAAAAAATATGATCTATTGTTATAAAGGATTAATTGGGCGTATTGCACCGATTATTGTTCATTTTAGTATGATTTTAGTTTTAATTGGAACAGTTGTCGGAGCATTATTTGGTTTTAAAGCACAAGAAATTGTCCCAAAAACAGAGAATTTTCACATTCAAAATATTATTGGAACTGGACCGTCAAGTATTATTCCAAATACTGCCACACGAGTAAATGATTTTTGGATTACCTATACTAAAACAAAAACAATTTCGCAGTTTTATTCAGATATTTCAATTTTAAATAAACAGGGAACTGAAATTACTAGAAAAACTGTTTCAGTAAATTATCCTCTTGTTCATAAAGGAATTTATTATTATCAAACTGATTGGAATCTAATTGGATTAAGATTTCAAAATTATTTAAATGAAATTATTGAATATCCATTAATAAATAGTTTTGGAAATCAAAATAAAGTTTGGTTAACCTGGATTGCCAATGAGACCATTTCACCCGAAGGAATTATCATAATTGTTAATAATTTAGAAGGTTATTGTTCACTTTATAATAATTTGGGTCAGTTTTTAGGAAATTTAGAAATAAATGAAACTCTTCAACTTCAATTACCAATAACCTTTTTAGAAATTTTAAGTTCAACAGGCTTACAAATTAAAACTGATCCAGGGATTCCAATTATTTATTTAGGTTTTTTCTTTTTAATGGTAAGCACATTAATTAGTTATATTACTTATTCGCAAATTTGGATAATTCGACAAAATCGACAAATTTTTCTAGGCGGAACAACTAATCGTGCTAGTTTTGATTTTGAATTAGAATTTTTTAAATTTATTAAGGCAAAATAACTCAATTTTGATTATCTTGATTAATTTGTGTTATAATTGTAGTTAACAAGTTCTAAACTTGGGAAGAATTATAATAATAAAACTTTTTTATGACAGCAACTTTAGAAAGACGTGAAAGCGTTTCAGTTTGGGAACGTTTCTCTGCTTGGATTACTAGTACAGAAAACCGTTTATACATCGGTTGGTTTGGTTGTTTAATGTTCCCTACATTATTAACAGCTACTACTTGTTACATCATTGCGTTCATCGCAGCACCTCCAGTTGATATTGATGGTATCCGTGAACCAGTAGCAGGTTCTTTATTATACGGTAACAACATCATTTCTGGTGCGGTTATTCCTAGTTCAAACGCTATCGGTATGCACTTCTACCCAATTTGGGAAGCAGCTTCTATCGATGAGTGGTTATACAATGGTGGTCCTTACCAATTAATCGTATTACATTTCATCACTGGTGTATGTTCTTACATGGGTCGTGAATGGGAATTATCATACCGTTTAGGTATGCGTCCTTGGATCTTCGTAGCATTCTCTGCTCCAGTAGCAGCTGCTAGTGCAGTATTCGTAGTATACCCAATCGGTCAAGGTTCATTCTCTGATGGTATGCCTTTAGGTATCTCTGGTACATTCAACTTCATGCTTGTATTCCAAGCTGAGCACAACATTTTAATGCACCCATTCCACATGGCTGGTGTTGCTGGTGTATTCGGTGGTTCTTTATTCTCAGCTATGCACGGTTCATTAGTAACTTCTTCTTTAATTCGTGAAACAACTGAAAACGAATCAACTAACGCTGGTTACAAATTCGGTCAAGAAGAAGAAACTTACAACATCGTTGCAGCTCACGGTTACTTCGGTCGTTTAATCTTCCAATACGCTTCATTCAACAACTCTCGTGCTTTACACTTCGTCTTAGCATTATGGCCAGTTTTAGGTATCTGGTTAACTGCTATGGGTATTAGTACAATGGCGTTCAACTTAAACGGTTTCAACTTCAACCAATCAGTTGTTGATTCTCAAGGTCGTGTTATCAACACATGGGCTGACATCATCAACCGTGCTGATTTAGGTATGGAAGTAATGCACGAACGTAACGCGCACAACTTCCCATTAGATTTAGCTTCAGGTGAAGTATTACCAGTTGCTTTAACAGCTCCAGCTGTTAACGGTTAATTTGCTAATTTCTAGAATTTCTAAACCTTTTTAAAGGTTTAGAAATTTTTAAAATACTTTTGTAGATTAGATAGTCTAAATCTTTAGCTTTTTTTTAATAATATTAAAAAAACGTAAATAGTCCTAAAATAATAGAAAATACTAAACAAAAATTACACTGCTTAAGTTTATTCTTATGTTTTCTGTAATTGCTATTATGATTCTTCTGTGTTTTTTCCCTAGTTGGGCTCAAACTATATAATTATATAATCTAGTAAGAATTAGTGAAATGGCTGATAAAATTCGTACATCTGTAACTAAATTTACTCCTTCGAAGATTAAAGATTCACTCATTTCAGAATGAATTAATGAAGGTAGATTATAGTGTATATTCTTTTTTCATTAAAATCTTTTTACGAAAAATCATTAAATTCACAATAATGATTCATAATTTTCAAAAGTCGGATTCCAAAACTCACATTTTCGAAGTATTGCATCTTTAAATCTACAATTTTTGAACTCGCAATTCACAAAAGTGCTCTCCGTGAAGTCGATTCTTTTAAAATTAACTTCAAAGAAAGTTAGTGTGCCTAATCTGTATAGATTCATCCAAAATCATTTCATTTAAAAAAGTTTAATCACCAATTATTAAAGTTTCTTCTTCCTCAAGATTTTCAATAATTCTTTCAAATTTATTTTCCATTTTTAAAATTTCCTTTTCTTATTCATAATTTAAAAAAAGAATGCCATCGGTAGAACCTGGTTGTTCAGCTCCATTTAGAACTGCTTGTACAAGAAATGGTTTTTCAGCATTATCTCTTATATTCTTAAAATTGTACAAATGTAGAACATCATCTCTAGATTCTGGACCTTTATTGAGTCCAATAAACCGTTCTTTTTGATCAATACCTAATAGCTTGAATGATTTGTAATTTAACCTGAAACTGATAATTGTACTTGTAAGTAGTGAAATAAGTTGGGTCTCTAAATGTTTATAAGAAAGCCTATAAAGCCTTTGATTCTCTTCATGTGCTTCCAACTATCATCCTTAACCATATTTTAATTCATAATGTCTCTCAGCACAGTCATATTTTATTCAAGTAAGCTCATCTTGATTGTGAGTTCCCGTTTCAAGACGCTTCCAAGCTAAAGCTTATTTAAGCGTGCTAGCAAACACGAGTAAACCAAGTTTAGAACCTGTATTCGAATTTGTTTAGTTTTTTTATCTTATTGTCTTTTTGTAAATTTCAGAGTTGATTATGAGTAAACGAAATTTAAATAAAAAAAAATGGAATTTAGTTTCTTCTTTTATAAAACTAACTATCCTTTTAAAACATAAAAAAGGATAAGTTAGTTTTATAAAAGAAGAATTATTTAATTTAAACTTAGAGCACGTAATCCAAATTAAAAAATCTAGTCCCAGATTTTTAATTAATTCTACATACGTCATATGATTAGTTAAAACATATAAAATACGTTACTAATTACTAATGGAATTTAAATTAAGTGAATTAAAGTTTTAAATCCCTAATTCATGAAAAATTTTATCTAATTAGTTTTTTTTCTAAAAAAACGAGATGCTTTTCCACTAATTGTTGAATCTGATCCATTTTGTTTAGTTGTATCAGATACAGCTAGATTGTTTGAAGTTGAATCATTTTTTTCATCCATAGTGGATGACTCACTTAAAACTGCAATAGATTCAGAATCTTCTTCAGACGCATCTTGAATTAAACTTGGATCAACATCACTAAAATCAACTTCAACTTCAAGTTCATTTGTATATGTTAGTAATGTTCCTTCCACTTTTTTCCGTGTTACAATAATTTTCGTATTTGGATATAATGTTTTTGATAAACATTGCTCTGCCAGCGTATCTTCTAAATATTTCATGATTGCACGGCGTAATGGTCGAGCACCATAAATCGGATCATATCCTTCATCAGTTAAAAATGCTTGTACAGCTAAATCAACAATTAAATGAATTCCTTTTTCTTTCAATCGTTTTTGAACAGATTTAATCATTAATTCACAAATTTCCCAAATATCAATTCGTGTTAAATGATTAAAAACAATAATTTCATCAATACGATTTAAAAATTCTGGTCTAAAAAAGTTTTTTAATTCATCATTAACTAATTTTTGAACACGTTCAAAAACTTCTGGATCTTTAATTGGTTCAGGTACAGGTTCCCAACCAAGGACTGCGTCCGGTGTGATCTTAAATCCTCGTTCCCCTTGTTCTGATTTTGGTTTAATTCCACTTTCTCGTTCAATAATTTTGGCCCCTAAATTCGTTGTCATAATAATTAACGTATTTGTGAAATCTATTACACGGCCTTTAGAATCTGTTAAACGTCCATCATCTAAAATTTGTAATAATAAATTAAACACATCTGGATGTGCCTTTTCGACTTCATCCAATAGAACGACTGAATAAGGTTTTGAACGGACTGCTTCAGTTAATTGGCCGCCTTCATTGTATCCAACATACCCAGGTGGTGAACCAATTAATTTAGCTACAGTATGTTTTTCCATATATTCTGACATATCTAAGCGAATCATACTTTCTTCGCTACTAAACATGTAATCTGATAAGGCTTTCGTTAACTCTGTTTTACCAACACCAGTCGGACCCGCGAAAATGAAACTAGCAATTGGTCGATTTGGATTACGTAAACCTACACGAGCTCGACGAATTGCTTTTGAAACAGAAATAACGGCATGTTTTTGACCGATAATTCGTTCATGAATTGTTTCTTCCATCTTTAATAGTCGTTCTGACTCAGAACCAGTAATTTTGGTTACTGGAATTCCTGTCCAATTTGAAATTACATCAGAGATATCTGTTTCTGTTACCATATCCACATCACGTCGACTAAATCCACGAACTTCATTGGTTAATGCAGATTGTTTCATAATACGAATATGAGTTCGAACTTCCATTTCATGATCTAACAATTGCTTTGCAGCTTCAAAATCATGTTCTTTGATACACTCTTCTTTATCTTTGATTGTTTCTTGCAGTTCATGCATTAAACTTCTTAAACCTAAAGGAAGACGACGGTTTTCTAATCTTACACGAGCACCTGCTTCATCTAGAACATCAATTGCTTTATCAGGTAAATAACGATCTGCAACATATTTATCAGATAATAGTGCTGATTGTTCTAATGCTTTATCGTGATAGCTTAAAGTATGATGTTGTTCAAATTTTGATCTTAATCCACGTAAAATCTCGATTGTTGTTCCAACACTAGGTTCTTCAACATGAACCGGTTGGAAGCGTCGTTCTAATGCTGGATCTCGTTCAATATATTTACGATATTCATCGTTTGTCGTAGCCCCAATACAACGGAATTTACCACGCGCTAAAGCAGGTTTTAAAATATTTGCCGCATCGACAGCTCCTTCTGCTGCTCCAGCACCAACTAATGTATGAATTTCATCAATAACAATAATTACGGCAGAATCATTCTGAGCTTCTTCAACAATTCGTTTTAATCGTTCCTCGAATTCTCCACGATATTTCGTTCCAGCTAAAATTGATCCTAAGTCTAATGCCATGATTAAACTACCATCTAAAAAATCTGGCACATTTTCAGTTAAAATTAATTGAGCTAAACCTTCAGCTACAGCGGTTTTTCCTACACCAGGTTCTCCAATTAAAACAGGATTATTTTTCGTTCGTCGAGCCAAGACAGCAATTACATCATCAATCTCTTTTTCACGCCCAATAACTGGGTCTAAATTGCCGTCAATTGCTTCTTTTGTCACATTTTCTGCATATTCATCTAAGGTTGGTGTTGAACTTCCTTTTTTCTCGCGTTCTAATAAGAATTTTTCCGCTTGCGTTAATGGACGTAAAATTTCTTCTTGCGTTTCTTCAATATAAGTTAAAATTAAATTACGAAGTTTTTGAATATCTACATTTAATTTATCTAATGTTCGCATCGCAACACCATCTGATTCAGCAATTAATGCTAATAAAATATGTTCCGTACCAACAAAATTTTGACCTAAATCTTTTCCCTCATGTACAGCCATTTCTAAAACTCTTTTCGCACGTGGGGTAAAAGGAATCTCTGAAGCTACAAATCCAGTTCCACGTCCAATATATAATTCAATTTCTTTGCGTGCTTTCTTTAAAGTAACTTTAAGTTTTTTTAATGCGCGTGCACCAATTCCATGTCTTTGACCAATAACACCAAGTAAAAGTTGCTCTGTTCCAACAAAATTATGACCCATTCGTCGGGCTTCTTCTTGAGACAACATAATAACTTTGATTGCTCCTTCAGTAAATTTCTCAAACATCGAATGATATAATTAATACACTTTTTTAAGTTCTATTCACTTTATCTATAATTATACATAAATTTGCTTAAGTTACACTAAAATTTTACGATGAAAAATTCATTCAATCCAATAAATCACTAAATTATAACAAATAAAATTAGAGTAGATAAATTCTAAGGCGTGTTCTTGTAACTGTATAATTTAGACTATCATATTCGTTTATCAGTAGATTAGATTTCCCACCATTAATGGAATCATATTTCGCGTTTCGATTTGCCAATTTCTCTTTTCGTGTACCGTTTGGGGCGCATTCTTTTTTAAATTGATTTGAGTTGTAATTAGTATGAAAATTATTGTTTTAATTCGTGATTTAAGTCTAATAATTGCTAATTTTATAAAGATACAAAAGGATTTTGATTGTTAGAATTTTAAATTAAATTACAAAAAGAAAAAATTATAATCTTTATTCGATGTCGTTTCAATTTTTCAAAGAATTTACCCTAAGTCCGAAGACTTAGGATAAACAAATACGATAAAAAATTCCCGATGCTAGATCAATTTCGGCTAATAAATCAAAAATCGGAACTTCTGGATCATAATAAATTTCTAAAATTCGTTTATGAATTCGAATTTCAAAATGTTCTCGTGAATCTTTATCGACATGAGGAGATCTTAATACACAATAAATTCGTTTTGAAGTTGGTAATGTAACCATCCCAACTGAATTTAACGAAGTCTGACTTAAAGTATCCATTATCTTTTGACATGAAGATGTTAAAAGTTCATGATTAAAAGATTCTAATCTTACACGAATTTTTGGATTCGTTTTTATTTCCATAAAAATTTTTAATTATTTAACAATTTTAGAAACTACACCTGCTCCAATTGTACGACCCCCTTCACGGATTGCGAATCGCATCCCTTCTTCAATTGCAACAGGGTAAATTAATTCAGCGGTCATTTTAATACGATCACCTGGCATTACCATTTCAACAATTGAACCATCATCGGCAGTAAATTGAGTAATAGCACCTGTTACGTCAGTTGTTCGAACATAAAATTGAGGACGGTAACCTGTGAAGAATGGTGTATGACGACCACCTTCATCTTTTGTTAACACATATACTTCTGATTCAAAACTTGTATGTGGAGTGATAGTGCCTGGTTGTGCTAGTACCATACCGCGTTCGATATCTTCACGTGTTACACCACGTAATAAAATCCCAACATTATCACCAGCGAAGCCTTCATCTAATGTTTTTTGGAACATTTCAATCCCAGTAATCGTTGTTGTTTGTGTCTCGCTAATTCCAACAATTTCTACGTTATCACCAACTTTAACAATACCTCGTTCGATACGACCTGTTGCTACTGTACCACGACCGGTAATTGAGAAAACATCTTCAATTGCCATTAAGAATGTTTTTTCTGTATCACGTTCGGGTGTTGGGATATATTCATCAACTGCATCCATTAAAGCAAAGATTTTATCAACCCAAGGATTTTCACCACGTGAAATACTTGGATTTGCAGAAATTGCTTCGATAGCTTGTAATGCTGAACCTGGACAAATTGGAATATCATCACCTGGGAAGTCATAAGCAGACAATAATTCACGAACTTCTAATTCAACTAATTCTAATAATTCATCATCATCTACTTGATCTTGTTTATTTAAAAAAACAACAATATCTGGAACACCTACTTGTTTTGATAATAAAATGTGTTCGCGTGTTTGAGGCATTGGACCATCTGCTGCTGAAACAACTAAAATTGCTCCATCCATTTGTGCAGCACCAGTAATCATATTTTTTACATAATCAGCGTGACCTGGACAATCAACATGGGCATAATGACGATTTTCTGTTTCATATTCTACATGGGCTGTATTAATCGTAATACCACGTGCACGTTCTTCAGGTGCACCATCAATATCAGAATAGTCTTTAACTTCTGACCCACCTTCTAATGATAATGTAGCAGTAATCGCAGCAGTTAAAGTTGTTTTTCCATGATCTACGTGACCAATTGTACCAATATTAACATGCGGTTTTGTACGTTCAAATTTCTCACGTGCCATTATTAAATTCCTTTAGTTTTTAATTTTACAATAAAATTTTGAGCTTATAGCGAGATATACTTTAGATTTTTGGGAATTAATATCTAAAATGTGCAAAAGCTTTATTTGCTTCAGCCATCTTATGTGTTTCTTCCTTTTTCTTAATAGTATTACCAATTTCATTAGCTGTGTCAATAATTTCATTAGCTAATTTAATTGACATACTTCTTCCAACTCGTTGGTGAGCATAACGAATAATCCACCGCAACGATAAATTAGTAGCGCGGAAACCACTAACTTCGATTGGTACTTGATATGTGGAACCACCAATTCTTCTTGCTTTAACTTCAACAATAGGACTAGCTTTTCGAATCGCTTTTTCAAACACCTCTAATGGATCTTGATTGGTTTTTTTTTTGATAATTTCAAATGCTTCATACACAATAGTTTTAGCAATTGTTTTTTTCCCAGATTTTAAAATTCTTGAAATCAATAAACTAACTAGATAACTGTTATAAACTGAATCGGTTTGTGGAAAACGTTTTTTAGAAATATTTCGACGGGACATAATATTTTGGATAAATTTTTGTTACTTAATTCATTTAAATAAAAGTTATATTGTAATAACTTTTATTTGTTAAGCAGAAGTTGTTCAAATATCTTGAGTTAAGATTTTGGTTTTTTAACACCATATTTTGAACGACCTTGCGTTCTATCTTTTACTCCACCAGTATCTAACGCACCTCGAATAATATGGTATCGAACCCCTGGTAAGTCTTTTACTCGTCCTCCACGAATTAAGACCACTGAGTGTTCTTGTAAATTATGACCAATACCGGGAATATAAGCAGTTACTTCAAATCCGGAAGTTAAACGTACCCGTGCGACTTTTCGAATCGCTGAATTAGGTTTTTTTGGTGTTGTAGTATATACCCTTGTACACACTCCACGACGTTGTGGACAATTAACAAGTGCAGGTGATTTAGTTTTCTTTTTAATTTGTATTCGTTGTGAACGAACTAATTGTTGTATCGTTGGCATAAAAATTTAAAATTATTTTTGAATAAAATTCGACAAATTATTGATCAGTGGAATTTAAACCATATTTTTTCATAAATCGTTCAACTCGACCTTCACTATCAATCATAACTTGTGATTTTGTATAAAATGGATGATTTCCTAACCACATATCTATTTGTAGTTCTTTTTTTGTAGAACCAATGGTGCAAAGTGGTTTACCATCAAATAAGATTGGCGTTTCATTAAACCATGTCGGATGTATATTAGATTTTGGCATAAGTTTATAAAGTATTAACGTTTTGAATATTGTGGTGCTTTTCTTGCTTTACGTAAACCATATTTTTTTCGTTCTTTAATACGCGAATCGCGTGTTAAAAAACCAAATGGTTTTAAAACAGCTCGATTTTTTTCATCTAGTTTACATAATTGTCGAGCAACCCCTAATTGAATTGCTTGAGTTTGGCCTGTTAAACCACCGCCAGTAACTAAAACAACAATATCAAATTGGGTTTCTAAGTTTAAAGCTTTTAAAGGAGCCCAAACAGTTGTTAAATAAGTATCGTTATACTGTAAATATTTATTTCCAGAAACTTTATTAATAATTAAGTTTCCTGTTCCAGGGATAAGGAAAACACGTGCAACAGCTTGCTTACGTTTTCCAAGCCCAATATTAGCTTTTTGAAAAATTAATTCTACCATAGTTTTTATTTTTGAATTCTTCCTTCATTAATTATTTTCAAATTGAAGACTTGATTGTAAATTGGTCAAATCAATTTTGATTGGATTTTGAGCATGATGCAAATGATTTTGATCATTATAAATTTTTAATCGAGTCATTAATCGTTTTGCTTCACTTGTTGGTAACATACGCTTGACGGCTCTTTCAATTGTTAATTTTGGAAGACAGTCTGCAACATTTTTAATTTTTAAAGAACGACCAGGTCGACCCGGATTATAAACTAGATAATGTTTACTGTTTTCGTTGATAACAATTGACTCTGCGTTAACTAAAATTACATAATCTCCAGTATCTATTGCTGGGTGATATTGAGGTTTTACTTTACCTTTTAATAGACTACTAATAATAGTGGCAACTCGTCCTAAGCTTTGTCCTTGACAATCGATAATATACCAATTTCGATTTTTGTAATCTTTAGTTGGTAAAAATGTTTTATTTAGTGAATTCATAATTTTTTTTTTAAAATAAATAAATTAAAATTAGAATTATTTTAAAATAATTCCTAATTTATTTTTTAAAGTTGAAAAAACTTCTTCTGCAGATTTTCGACCAAAGTTTTTAAGTTCTTGCAGTTTTTCTGGTGAATAGTGCAATAAATCTCCAACTGTATTTATTTGAGCTTTTTTTAGACAATTATAAGCACGAACCGAGAGCTGTAACTCTTCAATTGCAATATTAGTATATGGTTCAATATTTATTGATTGAGGTTTTGATTCTATTTGCTTACTTAATTTTGGTTCTTTATTTTCAAGTAAGACTGTGAATAACTCAATAGTAAGTTTTATTGCCATTCTAAGAGCTTCATTTGGGGTTATACTCCCATTTGTCCAAATATCTAAAAAAACTCGTTCCGTTATATTATTAGCATTATCGTATACATTTTCTATCTTAAAATCGACTTTTTGGACAGGCAGGAAAATTGTATCCAATTGTAAATAATTTTCATCCTCTTCTAAAAAAGTTTGAGAGGCTAATTTATATCCGGTTCCATATTCGAATTTAAATTCAATTTCTAGAATATTTGCCGTGGAAATTGTCATAATGTATTGATTTGGATTGACAATTTCTAAATTCGGCGGTAATTGAATTAAGTCTGCTGTGACAACTGCTGGACCTTGAATTTTTAAACGTCCAAATTGGGGCACTTGCGTTTGACTTTTAAATACAATTCCTTTTAAATTTAATAAAATTTCTAAAATATCTTCTCGAACTCCTGGAATAGTTGAAAACTCATGACTTACCCCAGCAATTCGAACCCCGGAAATAGCAACTCCACCTAAATCATTTAAAAGCACGCGACGTAATTGATTTCCAATTGTAATACCTTGACCTGCTTTTAAAGAATTAATCAAAAATTGACCATGACACGCACCTGATTCAATTTTGTCGGATTTAAGGCATTTAATAGAAATGTTACTCATATTTTACTTTAATATCAATCTAAATTCTAAACCCGACGACGTTTTGGAGGTCGGCATCCATTATGTGGAACAGATGTTATATCTTGAATTGCTGTTATTTCGAATCCTGCACCTTCAATTGCTCGAATAGCAGTTTCTCGGCCAGAGCCTTGTCCTTTTACTAAAATTTCAACACTTTTCATACCATTACCTAATGCATCTAAAGCTGCTTTTTCAGCAGCGGTTTGAGCAGCAAACGGGGTGCTTTTACGAGCACCTTTAAAACCAGAACTACCTGCAGAGGCCCAAGAAATGGTATCCCCCGTTAAATTAGTAATAGTTACAATGGTATTATTGAAAGTTGACTGAATATGCACAACACCACTTGTAAAGTTTTTTTTATCTTTTCTAGTCGTTGATTTTCGAGTTGTTTTTGCCATATAAAAATTTTTAAATAAATCAAATACTATTACTCATCAAATTATTTTTTCTTACCAGTAACAGTTTTTTTCGCTCCGCGTCGACTGCGAGCATTTGTTCGAGTTCGTTGACCGCGAACAGGTAAACTATTTCGATGGCGTTTTCCTCGATGACAATTTATTTCATTTAACCGTTTAATATTTAAACCATTAAATCTTCGTAAATCACCTTCAAGTTTTAAGTCTATTTCTTCTAAACTTTGACGCAACGCTACAGTTTGTTCTGTGGTTAAATCGTAAACTCGTGTATCTGCGTTAATATCTGCTGTTTCAATTATTTTTTTTGCAGATGTAAGCCCAATTCCATGAATATAGGTTAAAGCATATGCTACTTTTTTATTTCGTGGTAAATCAACACCAACTAATCTTACCATTTTTAAACTCCTCTAAATATTATCCTTGACGTTGTTTATGTTTCGGATTTGGGCAAATTACCATAATTCTACCGTGTCGTTTAATAACTCGACATTTATCACACATTTTTTTTACTGAAGGACGAACTTTCATTGTTAAATACTAATTTTTATTTTATTGGTACATATTGTTATAAACATTCGAATAATAAATATTATTAATTTCACGGATTAAATCCAAAACAACTCCTGCTAAAATTAATAATGATGTTGTGCTTAATCCATTAAGACCTGTAATATTAAGTGTCGACTCAATAAAATTTGGTACAACGGTTAAAACAGCAAGCATCGTAGCACCTATTAAGGTTATCCGTTTTATAACTTGTTTTAAGTAAAACGTAGTTTGTAATCCTGGTCTTACTCCGGGGATAGTCACTGCCATTTTTTGAAGTTGATTTGAAATGTCTTTAGGATTTAAAACAATTGATGAATAAAAAGAACTAAAAGTTAAAATTAAGACAAAATAACCTATCCAATAAAGAAATTTAAACGACTGAAGAAAACTGAGCCATTGAAAAATTCCTAAATTTACAATATAATTTGGAATAACTAGAATAGCAGTGGTTAAAATAATAGGCATTACTCCTGCTTGATTAAACCTTAATGGAAGGTAATTATTTACTCCAACGTCCATCGAAGATTGATTTAATTGTTTAGCTGAAATCAATGGAATTTTTCGAATTCCTTGTTGTAAAAAAACAATTCCATATAAGGAAATAAAAATCAGAAGACTAATGCCAAAAATTGAAACCGGAGTAAAGTTCTCACTATTTTCAACAATTAATTTTTTAAAAAGATTTGGTAAATTTGAAATAATATTTGTATAAATTAACAATGAGGCTCCATTTCCTAATCCATAGTCAGTAATTAATTCACTTAACCATAAGACGATCATTGCTCCAGTTGTTAACCATAAGGTTATTTCAGTGGCTAAACCAAAATTCCAATCAAATAGAACTTGTCTTAAATATAGCGTAATCCCAACACTTTGAATAATAGCCCAAATTAGAGTTATAAAACGAGTTAAGCGACTAATCGTACGTCGACCTTCAAAATCACCATCTTTTTGCAATTTCGCAAGTTTCGGAGAAAAGCCTAAAAGCAATTGAACAAAAATTGTAGCATTGATATAAGGAAAAATATTTAAAGTAAATAAACCAATGACAAACTTATTTTCTCCTGAAAATGTACTAATTAAATTTTGAGCAACTGAATGTCGTTGAATATAAAATGCGAGATCACTATGATTAATTCCAGGAACTGGAAGAAAAGTTCCAACACGAATTAATAGAAGAATTCCAAGACTAAACAATAATCGATTTACTAAAACATCTCTAATTTCTTTATTAATCTTCACCGTTCTTTTTTTTTACTATTTTTTAAATTATTCTACGTTTAAATTACGTTTTTGTACGACTTGAGATTTGGTAGTTAAATTGTTTAACGCGACAATAGATGCTCGTGCGTTATTTAACAAATTATTTGAACCTAATTGTTTTGCGATAACATTTTTTACGCCCGCTACTTCCAAAACAATTCGAACAGCTCCTCCAGCAATAACACCAGAACCTTCAATAGAAGGTCTTAAAATAACTTCACAAGCTCCAAAACTTCCTGTTACATGGTGCGGTATACTTAATGATTTTGTTATTGGAAGCTCAATTAAATTTTTTCGACCATCTGTTTTTGCTTTTTTAAAAGCATTTACTACATCATCAGCTTTGGCAACACCAACTCCTACTTTTCCGTTCTCATCACCAATTACAACAATTGCTCGAAAACTTAATTTTTTACCACCTTTTGTAACTTTGGAAACACGACTAATTTTAATTAATCGTTCGACAAATTTAGGTTCTTGTGGTTTTCCACCACGTCGCGAATTTTGTTTGATTTTGTTTACTTTCTTTAAATCACTACTCATAAAATATATTTAATTCGTTTATTTATTTACAAATGTTAATTTAAAATTGTAATCCGCCAGCTCTTGCACCATCGGCTAACGCTTTTATACGCCCATGGTATAAATACGGACCACGATCGAAAATAATTTTTGTAATATTTTTTTTTAAACTTAACTCTGCTAACTTTTCACCCATAAGTCGTGAAGCATCACAAGTTCGGCCGGTCGATAAACTAAGTTTAATCGATCGATCTAAAGTTGAGCAAGCTAATAATGTTTGAGAATTAGTATCATCAATAATTTGGGCATAAATATGTTCATTGGACCGATATACTGATAATCTTGGTCGTTCTATTGTTCCTTTAACAGTACCACGCAAGCTTTCTCGTTTTAATTTTTTATATTTATTAGGTTTTAGTTTTTTATTTTTATTTTTTAATTTTAACAAAGTTCGTTTTGAAAATTTCATGGTTTTAATTTATCATTTTTTAAAAATATAATAGTGTTAGAATTTAATATTGAGTAACTATTTTATTTTCCAGCTTTTCCAGCTTTTCGAAGAATTTGTTCATCTTTATATAAAATACCTTTACCTTTATATGGTTCTGGACGACGCCATGCCCGAATATTTGAAGCAAATAATCCTAATAATTCTTTATCACAAGATTTTAAATTAATAGTTGTATTTTGAACCACATCAACTGAAATATTATCGGGGATGTTAATTGTAACTGGATGACTATATCCTAAGTTAAGAACGATATCTTTTCCTTGAACAACAGCCCGATATCCAACACCTTTTAAAATTAAGGTTAGTTCAAATTGCTCTGAAACTCCAACAATCATGTTATTAATTAATGTACGATATAAGCCATGTAAAGCACGTAGATTTCGCGCATTATTGTTAACATTTACTTTTATCGTATTCTCTTCTTGTTGAATTTGAATTGTTTCAGGCAGTTGAGTTTGTAAGGTTCCAAATTTTCCTTTTACAGTAATTTCTGATCCACTATAATTAACATCCACATTGTCGGGGATATTAATTGGTAATTTTCCTATGCGTGACATTTTAGAAACTCCTTATTTACCAAATATAACATAATACTTCGCCGCCAATTCCTAATTCTTTTGCTTTTAAATTAGTCATGACACCTTTTGATGTAGACATGATTGCAATGCCTAAATTATCAAGAACTCTTGGTAATTCTTTTGAATTTGTATAGACACGTAATCCTGGTTTACTTATTCTTTGAATTTTATTAATAACAGAGTTTCGTGCTTTTCCTGTATATTTTAAAGAAAGTAATAAATATTTTCGATTATCTTCTTGATAATTTTCAAAGTCTTGAATATATCCTTCATCCTTTAAAATAGTCGCAATAGCGAGTGACATTTTTGTAACAGGAACTTGTACAATTTGATGCTTAACCATAGTAGCATTTCTAATTCTTGTCAACATATCTGAAATAGTATCTGTTACCACCCTTTTCTCCTTCTTAATTCTATATTTAATTTATTTATTCTTGTGACCAACGTTTTCGTTTCAAATGTTTTTTTCGATCCCAAACTTGATTGATTTCAGAAAACGAAGAGTATTTTTCATAATATCCACAATCATTTAAAGGAAATCTTAAAAATTTAAAAAGAATCATTCCATTTAAAATTTTGTCCATTGATTTTGCGTTATATTTTGGAGAAGAATGGTCTAAGACAATTGTGATGGTACAACCACGAGTTTGATCGACATCATCATAATCCACTTCAGGAAAAATTAATTGTTCTTTTAAACCAAATGTATAATTTCCTGCTTTATCAAAACTTCGTAATGATAAACCTCGAAAATCTCGAATTTGCGCGAATGTGAAGAATAACAATTTTGTTAAAAACGCATACATTTTTTCACCACGTAAGGTTACACTTAAACCTAATTCCATATTTTCGCGAATTTTAAATCCCGCAATAGCTTTTTTTGATTTTGTAATAAGCGGTTTTTGTCCTGTAATATTTTCAAATTCTTCAATATTTTTTTTCAAAATATTAGTATTTTGCGCTGCTAACCCAAGACCACGATTAATTTGAATTTTCTTTAACTTTGGAACTGTATGAGGATTGCTATAACGAGAAGGACTATTTTTCATTAAAATAGGTTTAATTCCTTCTTCATATTCTTTTTTAATATCTCCAAGTAAATTATGAATGTCAGCAATTTCTTCTAATGAATGTTGATTTAGCATATTCAGTTTTTTTAATTTAGTTTGACATTTGAATGATGAATAGGAGCTTCAAATTGTTTAATTTCACCTATTTCATTTTCTGTAGTAGGTTTAACATGTTTAAACTTAAAATTAATTCCTTGTACTATGATTTTACCAGTTTTTGGATTAACTTTTATAACTTCTCCAGTTTCATTTTTATGAAAACCTGAAATAATTTTTACCTGGTCGCCTACTTTTACATGTATTTTTTGTTTTGTGACCATTTTATAAAACCTCCGGCGCTAATGATACGATTTTTGAAAAATTCTTATCACGAATTTCACGTGCTACAGGACCAAATACTCGGGTACCCCGAGGGTTGTTATCTGCATTTACAATTACTGCAGCATTATCATCAAATCTAATATACATTCCATCTTGTCGACGAATAGTTTTTTTAGTTCGAACTACAATCGCTTTTACGACATCAGAACGTTTTATAGGCATATTGGGGATAGCTTCTTTAACAACACCAATTATGGTATCACCAATTTTTGCATATTTTTTGTTACCACCTAATATTCGAATACACATTACTTTTTTTGCGCCGGTATTATCGGCTACTGTTAATATTGTTTGAGGATAAATCATAAAATTAAAATAATATTTAACTTATTAATGAAGATGTTGAAAGAATCTTAACTAATTTCCAACGTTTTCTTTTACTTAATGGTCGACATTCTTGAACTATTACTTGGTCGCCAATGTTGCATTTTTCCAATTCGTCGTGAGCTAAATATTTTTTAGTTTTAATTAACGTTTTTGAATAGATTGGATGTGAGTAGCGATTTTCAATTTTCACTACAATTGTTTTTTGCATTTTATTACTAATTACAATACCAACTTGTTGTTTTACTGGCATGTGAAACTCCTTAATTTGTAATTATTTATTAATTTTCTCTTCTTGCTGCAAATTTTCTAACCGGAATGTTAAAAGTGTTTTTAATTGAGCTAAACGACGTTTTGTATGTTTTATTTCATGGACTTTAAAACTTTGACGCGTAGCTTTTTTGAAACGTAAATTAAATAATTCATTTTCAGTTTCAAGAATTGCGTCAGAAATTTCTGTATTTGAAAGTGAACTAATTTCAATAAATTGAGGTAGACTCATATTTTATTTAATGCTATCTTTATTAATAAATTTTGTTTTCAATGGTAGTTTATAAGCCGCTAAGGTTAATGCAGCTTTTGCTACTTCTTCTGGGACTGAACTAATTTCAAAAATAATTGTCCCAGGTCGTACTACCGCAACCCAATAGTCAACTGCCCCTTTACCTGATCCCATTCTTGATTCAGCAGCACGTGCTGTAACAGTTTTATCTGGAAAAATTCGAATCCATAGCTTTGCTCCACGTTTTGTATAGCGAGTAATTGTTCGTCGAGCAGCTTCAATTTGACGAGATGTAATCCAATTTGGCTCCAATGCTTGTAAACCGAAATTACCAAAACAGATTGCATTTCCACGTGTGGCTTTACCGCGCATACGTCCACGATGATATTTTCTATATTTTGTTCTTTTTGGACTTAACATAACAAATTAATTTAATAAAAGTTTTTTAATGAATCGTTTCTATTTCGATAAAATTTCGCTTTTAAATAGCCAAACTTTAATTCCTAGAACTCCATAAATAGTGTTCGCTTCGGCTGTTGCATAATCAATATCGGCCCGTAAGGTTTGTAAGGGTACTCTTCCTTCTCGAATCCATTCACTTCTTGCAATCTCAGCCCCATTTAATCGACCAGAAACTTGAATTTTAATTCCATTTACATTTTGTTTTTGGGCACGCTGTAATGCTTCACGAATCGCTCGACGAAAAGCGACGCGTTTTTCTAATTGTTCAGCTACTAAGTGAGATAGAAGCGTGGCATCTAAATCAACTTTTTCAACTTCAAAAACTTTAATGGTAACCTGGTGTGTAGCTGGTAATAATTTTTTAATATTCTTCAATAAATTTTCTAGTCCAGTACCCAATTCTCCAACTAATATTCCTGGTTTTCCTGTTTCAATATTTAATTGAATTTGATCATTTAAACCATTGCGTTCAATTTTAACATTTGAAATATTATTTGTTTTTGCAATTGTAGCAATATAGTTTCGAATTTTATTATCTTCTTCTAAGATATTCGCATAATTATTTAAATTAGCATACCATGTAGATTTATGCTCTTGTGTAATACCTAATCGAAATCCTAAAGGATGTGTTTTTTGACCCATAGTTTGTTATATTAATTAATTTCTTTCATAATAACGGTAATATGACAGGTTGGTTTTAAAATTTTATATGCTCGTCCTTGAGCACGTGGACGAATTCTTTTTAATTTAGGACCCTCATCTGCAAAAATTTCTTCAATAATTAGTTTTTTTTTATCTAATCCATAGTTATGTTTTGCATTTGCTGCAGCAGAATGAATTACTTGCCAAATTGGTCCACTAGCATTGTAGGGTAAGAATTCTAAAATCATTAATGCTTCTTGATATGAACGACCTCGAATTTGATCGATTGCTCGACGAATTTTATGAGGAGACATTCGAATATATTTAGCTACTGCTTTTACTGATTGCGAATTTTCCATAAATAATTGGTTTTAATATGTACTTTTAATGAATAAAGAATAACTTTTTTTAATTTCTCAGGAAAACTAAAACTTTACCATAAAGATTCTTGTTTTTTAATAGATGTTTTCGTGCGATATAAAAGTTTGATTGTTATATAGTTAAACGGTTCAAAATTTTGACTAGTCGGAGTCAAAAATTTATTTACTTTTGATACTTCGCTAATATAAATTTCATGAATCCATATGTCAAAAAAATTAATAGAAAAATTATTTTGCAACGAAAGAACGGGTGAATATAAAATTGCTAACACTTTATCTCGTTCAATGGGATTTGATTTTAACAAATATATAATATCATCAATTGCATAATAAAGATATTTATTTTGAAAACTGTTTAATAATAGCTTTGTAATTGATGACAAATTTTTATCGGATTTTATGTGAAAAGTTTTCGATATAAGTTCAGTCGAATTTGGGTATAGCAAAGGTTTGCCTTCACTTCTTGTATGTGATTTTCGTTTTTTTGTAATCAAATGGTCGGCGTTATCCTTATTCTTATTGTTACATTTACATCTACATTCAATTTCGTATAAAATTCCTTTCATTCTCTTAATTAACGTTTTGATTTTCTATCAGCCTTAATATGAGTTTTAAAGTTTCTTGTTGATACAAATTCGCCTAGTTTATGTCCAACTAATTGATCAGAAATAAAAATAGGGACATGCTGTTTACCATTATAAACAGCAATCGTAAATCCCACCATACTAGGTAAAATTGTAGAAGATCTAGACCACGTTGTAATTGTATCTTTTTTACCTGCTTCATTCATTTTATTAATTTTTTTTAATAAATGATAAGCAACAAACGGACTTTTTTTTACTGATCGTGTCATCTTTGAAATATTTTGTAAATATGGTAATTAATTATTTAAACGCGACGGCGTAAAATATATGCATCGCTTAATTTTTTTCTTTTTCTTGTTTTAATACCTAAAGCAGGTTTACCCCATGGAGTTAATGGTCTAGTTCGACCAATCGGTGCTCGACCTTCACCCCCACCATGTGGGTGATCACAAGGGTTCATTACCGAACCACGCACGGTTGGACGTTTTCCTAACCAACGAGTTCGGCCAGCTTTTCCACTTTGAATTAAAAATGCATCATTATTACTAACTTCGCCAATTGTTGCAAAACACTCGTTTCGAATTAATCGAATTTCTTTTGAGGGTAATCGTAATGTTACATAATCACCTTCTTTAGCTAAAATTCGAGCAGATGTGCCAGCTGCGCGAACAATTTGACCACCCTTATTACTAATAAGTTCAATATTATGAATGGCAGTCCCTAATGGAATTTCCGCTAAAGGTAAAGAATTTCCAATGTTTAATGGTGAACCAGAACCAGAAAAAATACTATCACCTACATTTAAATTTTTTGGATGTAAAACATAACGTTTATCACCATCAACATAATTAATTAACGCAATACGGGCATTTCGATTAGGGTCATATTCAATTGACGCGACAATTCCTTCAATTCCATATTTTTTACGTTTGAAATCGATAAGTCGATAACGTCGTTTATGACCACCTCCACGATGACGAATTGTGATAACTCCACGATTATTTCGTCCTTTGCTACGATGGTTTTTTTTAATTAATTTTTTTTCGGGTTTAGCTTTTGTAATTTCAGTAAAAGCTGAAAGTGCGCGATTCCGTGTACCGGGTGTATATGATTTGTAAAGACGGATACTCATAAACGTTTTTTTTCTTTTTTTTAATTTTCAGTAAACAAGTTTATTACATCGCCCTCTGCTAAGCTTACGATGGCTTTTTTATATTGGGGTTTCCATCCAATATATTTACCTACACGTTTTTGTTTTCGTGGAAGGCGACAAGTATTTACTTTTATAACTTTTACATTAAATAAATATTCAATTGCCGCTTTGATTGTAATTTTATTTGAGTAACGATCAACAATAAAACTATATTGATTATTTTCTAAAAGTCTCGTAGCTTTATCAGTAATAAGTGGGTATTTTATAATTTGTGCATTACTGCGATAAAAATCTGAAGAATTAATCACAATAAATCTCCTTTATATCATTTAAGGCTAATGGGGTTAATATAATCTGTTTTGCTTTTAATAAACTAAACGTATTTAAATTTGAAGCTAAAATTAACTCAACATTTTGTAAATTTTGTGTAGCCAATTTTAAGGATACTGTTTTTTTAGCTACAATTACTAGTGTTTTTTTGTTTAAATCTATAGAACAATCATCACAGATTTTTAAAAAGTTTTTCGTTTTCGCTTCTGTTAACTCATTTTCGAAGTTTTCAATAACCAAAATGTTATTTCGTTTGTTATATAATAACGTTTGTAATGTTAACTGACGTTCTTTCTTATTTAGTTTGAATGATACGGTTTTTGGTTTTGGACCAAAAATAACACCCCCTCCTTTCCATAAAGGTGAACGGTTTGAACCCGCTCGGGCACGACCAGTACCTTTTTGACGCCATGGTTTTCGACCACCACCTCGAACTTCACTTCGTGTTTTTGTTGAAGTAGTTCCTTGGCGATGTGAATTCGAATGTCTTAAAATATCTTTATGTAATAAATAATTTCCTGATGTTTCAAGAACATTTAGTTCTAATTCTTGACTAGACTCTAATTTTTTTCCTGTTATATCAAATGGAGTATATTTTATAAATTTTTGAACGGTCATACTTGATTTTATTATTATCCAGTTTTTAGTTTAATTTTTTATTAGTTCGACGGAACAATACTTAATAAATTTCCAGGTTTTCCAGGAACTGATCCTTTTATCACTAAAATGTTTTCTTCTAAATTTATTTGAATAACTTTTAATTTTTTAACAGTGGTAACTTTATTCCCTAATTGACCCGCCATTTTTTTACCAGGTAAAACACGACCTGGTGTAGTTCCCATACCAATAGAACCTGGTGCGCGATGATTTTTTGAACCATGAGTCATTGGTCCTCGTGTAAAGTTATGACGTTTTTGAAGGCCTGCAAAACCTTTACCAATCGTTTTTCCTTTAATATTTACGAGTTGTCCTGGTGCAAGTAAGTCAATGGTTAAAATTTGACCAATTTCAAATTCATTAGAATTAGAGATTCGAAATTCTTTTAAATATTTTAAAGGTTGAATATTTGATTTTTGTAAATGTCCTAATTCAGGTTGAGTTAATACTCTACTTGCAACATTACTATAACCTACTTGAATTGAATTATAACCATCAGTTTTTTCTGTTTTTATTTGCGTAACAACACATGGTCCAACTTTTAAAATTGTCACTGGAATAATATTTCCTGATTCATCGAAAATTTGTGTCATGCCAATTTTATTTCCTAATAAACCTACACTCACAATGGTCCTCCAAATAATTTTTATTGTTTATCGACAATACAATTGTTTATTTTTAAGAATTTAATAAACTAATTAAGATTAGTAAATTATACCATCCATTCTAAAAAATTTACGATTTTTTGTCTATATAAGTTATATATAAACAGTTATTAACTAAATTTTTACGGTTGATTAGCATTGTCGGATTTACATTATAGTTTGCACAATATAATAATAAACAAATAAAGATATAGGATAAGAATATGGCAAAAGTTGTAGGAATTGATTTAGGAACAACAAATTCAGTTGTTGCTGCTATAGAAGGTGGGCAACCAAGTGTAATTATTAATGCCGAAGGTTTACGAACAACACCCTCAATTGTTGCGTATACAAAAAAACAAGAATTATTAGTGGGGCAGATTGCCAAACGTCAAGCAGTTATTAATCCTGAAAATACATTCTTTTCAGTTAAACGATTTATTGGTTCAAAAGAAAGTGAAATTTCCGCAGAAGCAAAACAGCTTCCGTATAAAGTAATCAATGATTCTAATGATAATGTTAAAATTAACTGTCCATCTTTAAGTAAAGAATTCAGTCCTGAAGAAATTTCAGCTCAAGTCTTACGAAAACTAATTAGTGATGCGACAAGTTATTTAAGTCAAGATGTAACACAAGCTGTTATTACTGTCCCAGCTTATTTTAATGATTCACAACGTCAAGCTACAATGGATGCAGGAAAAATTGCAGGTATTGAAGTTTTACGAATTATTAATGAACCTACCGCAGCATCATTAGCATATGGTTTAGATAAAAAACAAAATGAAACAATTTTAGTTTTTGATTTAGGGGGTGGTACATTTGATGTTTCAATTTTAGAAGTTGGTGATGGAATTTTTGAAGTATTATCTACGGCTGGTGATACAAATTTAGGCGGAGATGATTTTGATAAAGTTCTAGTAAATTGGTTAATGAATGATTTTAAAGCTGAAGAAGGTATTGATTTATCGAATGATATTCAAGCTTTACAAAGATTAACGGAAGCTGCTGAAAAAGCTAAAATGGAATTATCGACTCTTGAAAAAACAACGATTTCTTTACCATTTATTACAGCTGATGCTTCAGGTCCAAAACACATTGATAAAGAGTTAACACGAGCAACATTCGAAGAATTATGTGAAAACTTAATTGAACGTTGTCGAATTCCTGTTGAAAAAGCCTTAAATGATGCGCGACTTGAAAAGTCAGATATTAATGAAGTTGTATTAGTGGGAGGCTCAACTCGGATTCCGGCAATTCAAGAATTAGTTGAATCCTTAACGAATAAAAAACCAAATCAATCTGTAAACCCTGATGAAGTTGTTGCGATTGGTGCAGCAATTCAAGCTGGTATTTTAGCAGGTGAAATTAAAGATATCTTATTATTAGATGTCACTCCATTATCTTTAGGAGTTGAAACTTTGGGTGGCGTAATGACGAAAATTATTGCGCGTAATACTACAATTCCAGTTAAAAAATCTGAAATGTTTTCAACTGCGGTTGATAATCAAACAAATGTAGAAATTCATATTTTACAAGGAGAACGGGAATTAGTTACAGGGAATAAAAGCCTTGGTAATTTTAGATTAGATGGTATTCCTGCAGCGGATCGTGGTGTTCCACAAATTGAAGTAACATTTGATATTGATGTTGATGGTATTTTATCGGTTAAAGCCAAAGAAAAAGAAACAGGCGTGGAACAATCTGTAACAATTCAAGGTGCTTCAAATTTAAATGAAAATGAAGTTGAAACAATGTTAGCAGAAGCCGAAAAATATGCAAGTGCGGATAAAGAGAAACGAGAAAATATTGATTTAAAAAATCAAGCAGAGACTTTATGTTTTGAAGCGGAAAAAGAACTTACTTCAAGTGACGGTACTCTTGAGGAAAATCAAAAACAAAATATTACTCAATTAATTGAAAAAATTCGACAAAATATTCAAAATGATAATAGCGCCGAATTACTTCAATCTATTGAAGCATTAAAAACCGCTATGACTGAACTCGCTGCAGCAAAAGTTAATACTGACTCGAACGCAGATCCGATGTCTAATTTAAATGATTTATAATTCATTTTAAATGTTAAATTAAGAATAACTTAAACGAATTTTAAAATTCGTTTAAGTTAGGAGAATCTACAATAATACATTCTGTAGTTAAAATCATACTTGCAATTGATGTGGCATTTTGAAGAGCTGAACGAGTCACTTTTGCTGGATCAACAACGCCTTCTTCATACATATTTCCAAATATATTTTTTGCGGCATTATAGCCAATTTCAAATTCTTGGTTTTGAACTTTTTCAATAATAACTGGACCATTAATTCCAGCATTTTCTGCAATTCGTTTTAAAGGTGCTAGAATTGCTCGAGAAATAATCATCGCCCCAATTAATTCATCTTCTCTTAAATTAGTTTTTGCCCATGTATTCAAATTATCTGAAAGATGAGTTAATGTGGTACCTCCACCTGGAACAATACCTTCTTCGACTGCAGCCCTTGTAGCATTTATTGCATCTTCTAATCGTAATTTTTTATCTTTCATTTCAGTTTCCGTAACTGCACCCACTTTAATGACTGCAATTCCTCCAGATAATTTCGCAATACGATCTTGTAATTTTTCTTTTTCATAAGCAGTGTCAGACACATTTACTTGTTTTCGTAATTGTTCACAACGGATTTTAATTTCTTCTAACGTTTGACCATCAGAAACAATTGTTGTTGTATCTTTAGTAACAATGATTCGTCTAGCTTCACCAAGTAAATTTGGTTCAATAGTTTCTAAACTTAATCCTGCATCTTGCGTAATTACAGTTCCCCCAGTTAAAATTGCAATGTCTGCTAACATTTGTTTTCGTAACTCGCCAAAACCAGGAGCTCGAATGGCAACAACATTTACAATACCCCGTAATTTATTTAAGATTAAAGTCGCTAAAGCTTCTTTCTCAACATCTTCTGCAATAATAAGAAGTGGTCGCTTTGTTTTAGTAACTTGTTCAAGAATAGGTAATAAATCTTGTTGAACTAAGGTAATTCTTTTATCTGTTAATAAAATATATGGATTATCATACGACACTTCCATTTTATCAGTATTTGTAATAAAATAAGGCGAAATGAATCCTTTTTCTAATTTCATCCCTTCAGTAATTTCTAGTTCAGTTACAATTCCTTTACCTTCTTCTAATGAAATTACTCCTTCTTTCCCAACTTTTGCTAAAGCATCTGCAATAAGAGATCCAATTATAGGATCATTACCTGCCGAAATCGAGGCAACATGTTGAATGGATTGAATATCTTCAACAGGTTGGGCAAATTCATTAATTTGAGTAACTAAATATTGAGCTGCTTTTTCCATTCCTAATTTAAGAGAAATTGGATTTGTTCCTGCTGCTACATTTTTTAATCCTTCTTTAACCATTGCATAGGCTAAGACTGTTGCTGTTGTTGTTCCATCACCTGCAACATCATTTGTTTTTGAAGCAGCTTGACGAATTAACGAAACGCCGGTATTTTCAATATGATCTTTTAAATTAATTTCTTTAGCAATTGTAACACCATCATTTACAATTTGAGGTAATCCATACGTTTTTTCTAATACAACATTTCGACCTTTAGGTCCCAAAGTAACCGAAACAGCTTCAACCATAATTTCCATGCCGCGTTCTAAAGCACGTCGTGCATTATCCTGGTATAAAATTTTTTTTGCCATATTTTACTATTTTAATTTTATTTAATTATTTTTAAATTTCGAGCTAATGTCGATAAAAGATTACTCTAATTTAAAAATTATTAATTTTGCAAGTTTAAAATTCAATTCTATTACTTTTTTTATCTTTACTAAATAGATACAATTATAGTAATATTATTTTATAGAACTATATTTTGGGCTTGTAGCTCAGTGGACTAGAGCACGTGGCTACGAACTACGGTGTCAGGGGTTCGAATCCCTTCTTGCCCAATATTTCTATCATCAAGTTTTATATCTTAATATTTTATATTATTAAGATTTTGGGGTGTCGCCAAGTGGTAAGGCTGCGGACTTTGACTCCGCCATTCGTAGGTTCGAATCCTGCCACCCCAGTTTAGTTAATTAATACCGAAGAAAAAGTTGTTTTTAGGCATTATTGCTTGCCTAATTAAAAGAAAACTAATTATCATTCTTAAATAAGAATAAAAATTATGGAAGCTAAAATTCAATTTATAAAAGGATTCGATGAAAAAGTTTTACCAGATGTTCGTTTAACCCGATCTCGTGATGGAAGTACAGGAACTGCAACTTTTCGATTTAAAAACCCTAATATATTAGATAAAAATAGTGCGAAAGAAGGCGAAATTACAGGAATGTATTTAATTGATGATGAAGGAATTTTAGAAACGCGTGATGTAAACGCTCGGTTTATAAATGGAAAACCAGAAGCCATCGAATCCATTTATATTATGAAAAGTCCAGAGGCCTGGGATCGATTTATGCGTTTTATGGAACGCTATGGAGAAACAAATGGTTTAGTTTTTACTAGAGCCAATTAATTAATTAATTAAATTAAAATAATTCAAAGAATGCAAATATCATTAAACTGGCTTAACGAATTAATAAATATTGAAACAATTGATTTAGAAGCACTAATTGAAAAATTAACTCTTGGTGGTTTTGAAGTTGAAGAAATTATAGAGATTGAAATAGATAATAAAAAAACTATAGCACTAGAAATCTCAGCAACAGCAAATAGATCTGATAGTTTGTCAATTTATGGACTCGCTTTAGAAATAGGGGTTTTATTAAACCAAAGTCCAAAATTTTTAGATTATAGAAGAAACAATATTTTATGGTGTGACATACTTCAAAATAAAATTAACTCAATGGTGCTAGATGGTCCCTGCTCTGATTTTATAGGAATCACAATTGAAAACTTTAATACTTCGACATCCCCAAAATGGTTGAAACATAAATTACGCGCCTCAGGGCTTGAACCACAAAATTCTTTAATAGATTTTCAAAATTATTTATTATTAGAAACTGGCTATCCATTTGAATTTTATGATTTAAATAAAATTGTAACAAAATTAAATACAGCAAATTTTAATTTACAGTTAACTTCTAATCATTGCACCGAACAATTGATAGGAAATAATGAAATTCCCTATCAATTAAATGATTCCATTTTAACTTTAAATGCAAATAATTTACCAATAAGTATAGCTGGAATTATTCCTAATAAAGATGTAGCTTGTGATAATAATACAACTTCTTTTTTAGTCGAAGCTAGTATTTTTAACGCAACTTATATTCGTCAAAAATCAAAACAATTAGGAGTACGCACTGATCGTTCCTCACGATATGAAAAATCAATAAAAAATACCAATCTTTTTGAATCATTTTATCGATTAATTTCATTATTGCGATTAGCAAATTCTAATTTAATTTGTAAACTGCATACTATCGTTGAATCTCCTAAAATTAATTCAACTACCATTACTCTTCATTATGAGACGATCAAAAAAATTTTGGGACCGATTTCTAAAAATAAAACGACCGAGAATGAATATATTTCTCCTAAATTGGTTTCTGAATTTTTAGTCCGATTACAATTTAAAGTTGACTATGATAAAAAAAATCTAAAATGGAACATTATTGTTCCAACTTCACGTAGTGAAGATATTGTTCAAGAAATTGATGTAGTTGAAGAAATTGGTCGTTTGTATGGATTTAATAATTTTTTAACACGTTTACCGAATATTTATAGAATTGGGGAAGAAGATCTTAGTTATCAAACTCGAAAAAAAATTACATCCTGTCTTACTAATCTTGGATTAACGGAATTAATTCAATATTCATTAGTAAAATCAACAAGTTCGAGTGAAGATCACGTTGGATTAATTAATCCTTTAGTTCAAGAATATACGAATTTAAGAACAAGTTTAATTCCCAGTTTAATAAAAACTGCAGAAAGTAATGTAAAAAAAAGTAATCTTAAACTTGAAGCATTTGAATTTAGTCATATTTTCTTGAATGAAACAAATACCATTCAAGAAAAAGAAGTTGTCGCTGGAATTTTTGGCGGCATTGAAAATAAATCAACGTGGTCTGACGCTTCTCAACAATTAACTTGGTTTGAGGCAAAAGGAAAAATCGAACAAGTCTTGAAAAATTTAAATATAACGGTTTATTGGACTCAGGCTAATTCCTCAGAACAAGGTAATTTATTACACTCTTCGCGTACAGCAAATTTATATTTATTAAATGGCGAAAAACTAGGTATTTTTGGCCAAATCAATCCACTTGTTGCTCAAAAATCAAATTTAGCGTCAACATTATATTTATTTGAATTTGATTTTGAATTAATTAAAAAAACAGTTCAACAAACAAAATTGGCTATTTATCAAGAATATGGTTCGTATCCAAAAATAATAAAAGATTTATCGTTTATTATTCCTACTAAAACTTGTTTCGCTGAAATTAAAAATAATCTTTATTTAAATGGAAGTAAGTTTTTAGTTACAATTAACTTACTTGATGAATATCGGGGAGCTTCAATTCCAAAAGATCATACAAGTTTATGTTTACAATTAATTTTTCAATCAACACAAGAAACATTACAAACAAAAAAAGTTGAAACAATTCTTGCAAAATTAGAAACAATTTTAACTACTCGATTTAAAGCAACTATTCGTACTTAAGTGGCAAATCTTGATAATTCTATAAAAATTTTATAGAATTATCCCCCTCCAACAATTGTAACAATTTCAATTTTATCTTGATTCTTAACAAAAATCTGATTCCATTTTTTTTTGTCACAAATTATAGAATTATATTCAATCACTAATAAGCTATCATGATAATTAAAATATGAAATTAAATCGAAAAGATTAAGATTTTTTTTTGTACAGTATAATTGACCATTGAGAAAAAATGAAGTATTTTGAGTCATAAATTTTAGATTAAAAGAAATTTTTATTAATTAAACTAGACGTTTTACTATAATAGATGATAAACTATTAGTCAAGACAGTATGGCGGGTGTGGCCAAGTGGTTAAGGCAGTGGGTTGTGGTTCCACCATTCGCCGGTTCAAGTCCGGTCACTCGCCCTCGTTGATATTTTATATTTCAGTTCTTTTAAAAATTCATTTATACATTAAATTTTTATGTCACGTTATCGCGGACCTAAACTAAAAATTACTCGTCGACTAGGACCATTACCTGGTTTAACAACAAAAAAATCAAGAAAATTAAATCGACCAGGGAAAGACGGTAATTCTTCGGATATGAACAAAAAATTAACAGAATATGGTATTCGATTAGAAGAAAAACAAAAATTAAAATTTAATTATGGATTAACTGAAAGTCAATTATTCCGATATATTAAAGAAGCGCGTCGTCGTAAAGGAGTAACTGGTTTAATTTTATTACAATTATTAGAAATGCGGTTAGATAGTCTTTGTTTTACTTTAGGCTTTGCAAAAAGTATTACTCAAGCTCGCCAACTAGTTAACCATGGACATATTACTGTTAATAATAAAGTTATTAATATTCCAAGTTTTCAGTGCCGACTTAATGATGTAATTAGTGTGAAAGAAAAAACGACATCAAAAACTTTAATTAGTAATAATATTAAAACTAATCAAGTAAAGAATATTCCATATAATTTAAAATTCGACGAATCAAAATTACAAGCAACTGTTTTAGATTACTGTGATAGAGATGATGTCCAATTACAATTAGATGAATTGTTGGTAATTGAGTATTACTCTCGACGATAAGTATAACTCGAGAAACATTTTTAGTTCATTAAAAAAATCACTTATTATTTTATATATTATAATCATGTTAAAATTAAGATTAAAACGAATCGGAAGAAAACGTGCGCCATCATACCGTTTAGTCATTATGGAAAATACAACCCGCCGTGATGGTCGACCTATCGCGGAAGTTGGTTACTATGATCCTATCTCAAAAAATTATAAATTTGATACGCCTGAAATTAAAAAATGGTTAACATATGGTGTAAAACCAACCGAAACGGTGTTTAATTTATTAAAAAAAGCTGAAATTCTAGAAAGTTAAAAAATTTAAACTATTAATTTAAATATAGACGCTTTAACCTTTTTAATCAGGTTATAATTCTTAGTAAATTTATTCAATACTAAAGGTCTTTATGTCACATTTTACACATATGAAAACTCGTTTTCAAAATCTATTTTATTTAGAAAAAGCTTTAAATAGATTAAATATTGTAACTAAACAAGAACAAATTATAAATTCGAATTCATTATATACTAATTTAGTGATTCCTCAATCAAATGGGTATGATATTCAGTTTACGTGGAATGGTCAAGAATATGAGTTAGTAGTTGATATGAGTTTCTGGGAACAACAATATCCAATTCAAGATTTTATTGATCGAATTGCGCAACAATACGCAGGCGAAGTAGTTATTGGAGAAAGTCAAAAAATTGGTTTCCAACCCGTTAAATATCAAAAAAATACTGACGGATCAAATACGTTAGTACTTGAACGTTGGAATAATAAATTATAGTTTTAAATCTTTTATTTCGTACTTTACACTCGATTTTTAATTAAAATCGATTGTAGAGTATGGATTAAGATAAATATCCGAATTTAGTACTCATTTAAAACTCGATTAAAAATGTGATTAATAATTTAATACGTGGCGAATATATAATTTAAGTTTTTTGGAAAAATTTTCCTTGTTTGAGAATACCTTTAATTTGACCATTATTAGTAAAGGTTAATTTAAACTATTTTGCCGTAAGACAATTGAATTAAAAGCGGCGACTTAAAGTCTATCTTCGTTTCTAATAGAAAATTCTTAGATGAAACTGATGAGTATAAACTAAGATTGAGTTAACGTGAAAAATTTTAAGCTTTCGGGATTACTAAAAGTAAAAACAAAATCTAGTTTTCTTATTCTAAAATTATTACTATAATATTATAGTGTAAGTTATCTTACTTTTTTTTTAAGAGAAAACTAACTAAATACATAAATAAATAAAAATTATGGAGAATTTTAATGACTTGGAATGAAATTCAAAACGTTTCATCAAATATTGTTTTTGGTTTATTACTTTTTGCAATGATCGTTTATTGGTTTAATTTATCTTTTTTTAATAATCAATCCGTTATTTCAAAAATAGGCCGCCTTAGTACAGGAATAGCTAACAGTTTATTATTTTTTATTCTTTGCTCTAGATGGATTGTAGCTGGTTATTTTCCATTAAGCAATTTATATGAATCCTTATTATTTTTAACTTGGAGCTTATTAACAATTTATCTATACATTGAAATAAAAACTAAAAGTAGAGTAATTGGAGCTATCTTAATTCCAGTGACTCTTTTAATTAATGGATTTGCAAATTTAACATTATCGCCAGAAATGCAAAAATCGAGTCCTTTAGTTCCTGCGTTACAATCAAATTGGTTAATGATGCATGTAAGTATGATGCTACTTAGTTATGCAACATTAATAATGGGATCATTATTATGCATTTTATTCTTAATTATTTCTAAATATGAAGAAATTAATTTTAAAGAATTAGATAATTCATCAGTAGCCTTATCAAGTGTAATGTTAGATTATTACGAACGAAATGTTATTTCAGCTCCATCTCAAGGATCAGCTTCCTTTTCGACTGAAATTTCAAAATTTGGTAAATTAAAACTATTACAAAGTTTAGATAATTGGAGTTATCGTATTATTGGTTTAGGATTCCCTTTTTTAACAATTGGAATAATATCTGGGGGAGTTTGGGCAAATGAAGCGTGGGGTTCATATTGGAGTTGGGATCCTAAAGAAACTTGGGCATTAATTACTTGGTTAGTTTTTGCGACTTATTTACATGCCCGGATTACAAAAGGTTGGGAAGGTAAAAAAACAGCGCTTTTAGGAGGGATCGGATTTTTTGTAATTTGGATCTGTTATTTAGGAGTAAACTTTTTAGGTAAAGGTTTACATAGTTATGGCTGGGTATCATAAGTTTGATAAGTCAATTTAATTTTTCAGAAAGAGAATGTACGTTATTAGTGGATTTAGATGTATTAATCTATCTAATAAAAAATAGGGCGAAAGTTAATTAGAATAAAAAAGTGAAATTTCTGTGGTTTTTTGACAAGGTTCAGGTTCATTTATATAATCAGCAGAAGGGAAGAATTTCAATTTCAATGTTTTTAATACTTCTTCCAAGCTTCTAGTTCAATACATTTCATTTGTTTTCAGCGGTTTGTAGAACCTTTTCATGATTATTCTTATTATTCTATTTCTACTTGAGGATTTTTAAATGAATATTTGGCGATTAATCATTACTTTTCGTTTAAATTTTTTTACAGTGCCCTTCACTAGTCCGCTAGTAATTCACATAGGATTTCATCTAAATTTAAATTGACATTAAATTCTATCTCTTAGTATTATAGTTTTACTTTAAATAAAACTCTAAGTTATGTCAGTATTAAGAAAATATGAAATCATGATTCTCTTAACGGAAGAATTTAATGATAGTGAATTAAAAACCTGGGTATTTAATTACGCTAAGAATTTACGAAAGTTTAATGTGTGTGATATTTCCGTTATTTCACGTGGTAAGCATAATTTAGCTTATTCAATTAATGATCGTGATAAAGGTAATTATATTCAATTGAACTTTTCAAGTATGCCGAAATATATTAACAATTTTTCGAATATCTTAAAAATGGATTCCCATGTTCTAAGATTTTTAGTGTTTAATAAACATTAAAATTAATATTTTCAATACTATAATTCATATGTAGTATTGAAAATATTAATTAAAAAAAAAATTTTGTCAATTAAGACAATTTATGCTATTATATAGTTAAAGATCGTATCCTCAGTAGCTCAGTGGTAGAGCAATCGGCTGTTAACCGATTGGCCGTAGGTTCAAGTCCTACCTGGGGAGTATTTATATGTTAAACATTTTATGAGAAATAATTTTGATAAATTAAAGATTGGAGATAAGTTTTTTGACTCACGGCTAATGTTAGGAACTGGGAAATATAAAACAACATCTGATGCAGTGACTAGTATTGCTGAAAGTGAATGTGAAATTGTTACAGTTGCTATCCGACGTTTGCCAACGAATTTAAAGGATGATACAACGAGTTTTTTAAATAAATTAAATTGGAAAGATTTGTGGTTGTTGCCTAATACAGCAGGGTCTCAAACGGCGGAGGAAGCCATTAGAATGGCATTTTTAGGGCACGAATTGGCTTGTCAAATTGGACAACCGGAGAATTTTTTTGTCAAATTGGAAGTTATTTCAGATCCGAAATATTTATTGCCTGATCCTATTGGAACATTGAAAGCTGCTGAATTTTTAGTTAAAAAAGGTTTTACAGTTTTACCTTATATTAATGCCGATCCTATATTAGCTCTTCATTTAGAAGATTTAGGATGTGCAACAGTAATGCCTCTTGGTTCTCCTATCGGTTCTGGACAAGGATTAAATAATCTATCTAATATTCAAATCATTATTGAAAATGCAAAGGTTCCAGTTATTGTCGATGCTGGTATTGGCACTCCGAGTCAAGCCACAGCTGCAATGGAAATGGGAGCTGATGGAATTCTATTAAATACAGCTGTTGCACAATCAAAAAATCCGGCACAAATGGCATCCGCAATGAAATTAGGAGTTCAAGCGGGACGTTTAGGTTACTTAGCTGGGCGGATGCAAGAAAAACATTATGCAACAGCAAGTTCACCATTAAATCAAATTAGTCAATTTTAAAAATAAAAATGGATTTGATTGGAAAAATTGATTTACAAATAAATTGTACTGAAGTTAAATCAATTTTTCCAATATAAATAAAAGTTAATAAAAAACGTAGTGTGAGTATTTTTATACGTCCAATTAACCTACAATACTACAGTATTTTTAATATAGATTCTGTACCTGAAATCTTAGATAAAATTGTAATATGAAAACATTTGTTTAATAAGCTAACCCTAAACTTCGAGTAGTTTCTGCTCCTAAATAAACACGTACACTTAAGAAATCGGTAGGACAAGCTGTTTCACATCTTTTACAACCAACACAATCTTCTACTCGTGGTGAAGATGCAATTTGACCTGATTTGCAACCATCCCAAGGTACCATTTCTAATACATCAGTAGGACATGCTCGCACACATTGCGTACAACCAATGCATGTATCATAAATTTTAACAGTATGAGACATAATTTTTTATAATTTTAGTGTTTGTTATCTTAAATTATAGTTTATTTCAATAAAAATAAAGTTATTTATTAAAATATAATAAAAATTTTATAAGTTAATCTTTGAGTTCACATTCTAGACATTAACGTGATAAACGTTGAACTTGTTGAATAGCTAAACGACCGATATTGTATAACGCCCACGATGCTGCAACTAATAATGGTAGAGCAACTACAAATAAACGAGTATCCATAAATGAGAATCCTTTATATATATATAAATATTTAAATTTAGAGAATAATATTTTTAGACTATATTATTATAGTTTAATATTATATGTGAAAAAGTGAATTTATACAAAAGTACTTTCCTACAATTTTCTCGAAAAGCGAGTTTAAAACTTTGGCATTGAACTATCTTCCCAGGAGGTCCCCCTCCAAGTATTGTCGTCGATTTATAACGTTTCACAACTGAGTTCGAGATGGATCAGTGTGGTTCCGCTCAGTACACTAAAAACACCAAAGCAAAAAATCTTTAAGATATTTCAAATATCTTAAAGATTATAAAAATTCAAGTCCTCGGTCTATTAGGACATCTCAGCACATACATTACTGTACTTACACTTAATGCCTATCAAACGGTTAGTCTTACCGTGACCTTACTCACTTACGTGATGAGAATACTTATCTTGAGGTGGGCTTCCCACTTAGATGCTTTCAGCGGTTATCCACTCCATACATAGCTACCCAGCGTTTACCGTTGGCACGATAACTGGTACACCAGAGGTATGTCCTTCTCGGTCCTCTCGTACTAAAGAAGGCTCCTCTCAATATTCTAACGCCTACACCGGATATGGACCGAACTGTCTCACGACGTTCTGAACCCAGCTCGCG
>Ga0209929_1000036_pt1 | contig 45491 bp, 70 predicted proteins | sample SalPon2_C_H2O_MG_2_FD_185731 | JGI IMG/M metagenome (GOLD analysis project Ga0209929, IMG submission 185731) | Salt pond water microbial communities from South San Francisco under conditions of wetland restoration - Salt Pond MetaG SF2_C_H2O_MG... ... | reverse complement strand
GCGCAGCCAGCTGGGAGGTAATGACCATTCAAGGCTTTATTTATTGAGGTTTTGGTCAAATACTAATGTTTCTTGCTGTATTGACCTAGTAATTAATCTACCAACAAGCTCTGCACAAGCAGGAACTACTGCGTTTCCAAGTGCTTTTATCTTATTGACCCTATTAACTTCATCTTCAGCAGTTCTTGGAACAATCTCCCATGGTTGAATGGCATAATCAGATTCTGTCGGTCCAGATTCTCCTACCCACTCAATAATTTCTGTAAAAGTAAGCTCATCATTAAACTTTAAAGGCACTAGATATGGTGTTATTTGCTCCCAATGTTCAATACTTGGATAAGAAAACCCAGATTTATCGTATCTAAACCAATGTTCAATGGTTGATTTAGGTATATCTGTGTTATCTGTAAGGTCTTGAATGGTAGTTACGCTGCGAAGATAGTCCACAAACTCTTTTTGCTCTGGTAATTTAGTTCTTTTACGCATAATATCGTTCTTATATACTTCAAAAAGCTCTGGATTTTCAGCAATCATGTCTTGTGCAATCTGGTCTGCAAGGCTTATTTGTATAGGTTGTCCACTTGCTCTGTGTGTTTTACCTTGCATTAATTTAGTTGCATGCTTCAATGCATCTTCTTTAGCATCCATAAGAGTTGGTGTACGCCAATACTTTTCTTCCCTAGTTTTAACTTGCTCTGTTAAATTCATAGGATAAGTTTTGCCATCCTTATGAACAAATCTATTAGGATTATCATCACTAACTTGTAAATTACTTCGTTCAATTTGTGTAGCAGTTGGTGTAGCCCACAATGTACCCTCAATATCGGATGTATAAAGCCAATAAGCTGGTAACCCTACTTTTCCTGCCAATCCTTTGGAAAGCCCATAAGTAAAGAAACCCACTTGCTGTTTAGTCTTTTCCCAACTAATGAATGGTTTTGTTCTCCCATGTCCATTTCCAGAGTCGACCCATGTTTTCCCTTTTTCACGCTTGGTGCCTTTTTGTTTATCGGCTTGGATGCCTGTGAGGCTCTCGGTGTGCTCCATAGTTTCTGATTTTCTCGTAAGTTGCCTGTTGATTTTCTCATAGATTTCTTCTGTTTGTCTCCTCGATATAGTGCGTTTTCCAATGCTTTCCCTGTTCTCGGTTCCAAATGGTCCATAGTGTTCGGTGTTTCCCACGATGAAGATTCTTTCTCTAAGGTGCGAGGCACCAACCGAGCTTGCTGATATAACTTGCCATTCAACACTATACCCCCTACTGGAAAGGAAAGAAACAACTCTGGCGAATGCTCCTCCTTTGTTTCCCTCACTGTCTTTTGCTGTGAGGAGTCCTCTGACATTTTCTCCCACAACCCATCTTGGTTTAAGCTCGCTAATGGCTCGTTCAAATTCATACCATAGTAATCCTCTGTCATCTTCTTCACTCATTCCTCTCCTAGCACCTGCATAGCTGAATGTCTGGCAAGGGAACCCCCCTATTAAAACATCAACAGGTTCTAATTTACTAAAATCAACATTTCTTATATCATCACAAATAACTTTGCTATTTGGAAAATTTTTTTCTAATACACTACAACAGTATTCATCATTTTCTACTTGCCATATTGTTTCTGCACCAAACTCTGCTAGTCCTCGTTCAATACCTAAATCTAGTCCACCAATACCACTAAATAAACTACCTATTTTCATTATTCTTCTTCAAACAAAAACCCAATATCATAAAGTTTTTGAGTTTTTGCTTCTAATCTATTAACAGCAACATGATATATGTCTGGATTTATTTCTATACCAACAAACTGTCTGTTTGTATTTAAACACGCAATCCCTGTAGATGCTGAACCCATACAAGTATCTAACACTATATCTTGTGGTTCTGTGTAAGACTTAATTAATAATTCATTTAAAGCTACTGGTTTGGCAGTTGAATGTGCCTTTTCTTTATCACGCTGAAAATATTGAACTGTTCTTGGGTGTCTAGTACCAGAATTATTTGTTTCTACACTCGTTAAAGGTTTACCTTTCCAATTACTTGAACTTTTACCACTAATTTGCTTGTAAGGTTTGCCTGTTGTGAATTGAGGAAAGTATTGAGCTGGGATACGCTTACCATTCGTAACACGACCTTTAGTAAATATAATAACTAATTCATGAACTCTCATTGGTTGATATCTTGAATTTATAAAATTTGTACCATTGTCTTTTTCCCAAACCCACTCGTATTTATAATAATCTGGGCAAGCATTAATTAAATCTACTGCATATCGCAATGTTGCATTTAAAGCTATTGTTCCATTTGGTTTGAGTATTCTTAACGCTTGATTAAAAAATCTTTGTAAATCAATTTTTCTATCCCAAGTATTTCCTGTTTCTGCATAAGGCATATCTGATAATATAAGTTGTATGCTCTCATCTTGAATATCTGGCATAATTGATAGGCAATCATCTAGGAAAAGTTTTGGTCTTCTCATTGATTCATACATTAAAACCCCTAGGAGCACCGAAACCTAGAGCTCTTGCGAGTCCTAGGCTCTGGTACTATACTAACAACAAAGGAGGTATTTAAAACCTCTTTTTCAAATTATAACCCTAGTTGAGATTTAATCCACTCATTTATCTCATTTATTTCTGATGTTCCAACCTGTCCTTTGACTGACTGTTCCCAGTCATAAAAGTCCTCAATAGGTACTTTTTGCTTATATCTTCCTATTTGAATGGTTGCAGATGTTTCATCTTCTTCAGCAGAACCATCCCCATAATCTTTAACACTGAACTCTTCTCGCTCTAAATCTTCTAATAAGTCCTCAATATCTCCTATTTCATAGCCAATACCATCTAAACTACCAGTAGATTCAATAACATCTTTTAAACTACCCACTAAATCTAGTGTATGCCACCCACCAATTTCAGTTAATCTGTTATCGGCAAGCAAATATGCTTGTGCTTCTCCCTCATCTGCTAGCTCGGCTGACTCTATTACTGGTATGAGCCATTCACCATCATCAGTAACATCAATAAACTTAGGAACAAATTCACCTTCGTTCTTAATCATTTTTAAGGTTTCAAGCCTACCATGACCAGCTAATAATTTACCTGTTGCTGAATTTACTAAGGGTGGATTTACAAACCCAAATCTTTTTATAGACAAATAAATAACCCCTAAATCATGGTCTTTTGGATTACTATCTGCGTATTCTATTTCCTCTAATTTTTTTTGAACTAACTGTGTCATTATGTTTCTAACTCATCTAAATATGAGTAGTCCTCCTTGCTCATTTCTTCATCTAAATTTAATTCAACTATAACTTTTGCATCTCTTTTAGAGCTATTTGGAACTGTTTTAGGTTTATCTGCCTTAGCAAACTCTTTAAATTTTTCCTCAATAACTTCTCTGTCATCATTACTTCTTACCATGTATCCAAATGATGCTAACTCATCTATTTGTAATTGTGTTAATTTTCTAGTTTTTTTTGACATTATATTCCTTTGGATAGTCTTGTATTGGATATTTTAGTGCATTTAAAAATGTTTTCTTATCTTTCTTATCTCCTAAAAAGTACAAGTACCTATGTTTTCTTGGTCTATCTATCTTATAAAACTTATCTGGATTGGCATTTCTATGCTTTGCATCCCACTTTTGACAGATAGTATAGCTATGCATATCGCTACCAACCATTCTCCAATCTGACCTTTTAGCACTTAATCCTGTATAAATAAAGTTAGTAGCTTGATACACTTTACCCACATGTTCTTGTGATGTATCTGCATAACTAACTATAACTTTTGGTCTTGGTAATAATTTAAAAGATTGACCAATTAAATAACTAGCTTCATTTTTTCTATTATGCTTTAAAACTAATCTATTTAGCTCAATAACTTTGTACATAAACTCTTCGCCTGCAATGCCTTTTAACAATGCTTTGCTGGGAGGTGTGCCATAAGTTATTACACCAATAAGTTCATCTTTATCATACATACCAAACATATAACTAATGCTTGGTTTCCTATGTGCGTAATGAATATCTAGTATGAATGGGTCAGCATCAGACCTGTCGTCAACAATCCTTACTGTATAGTTAATCTCTTACACCTCTAAAGATATAAGCATATTGCTTACTCTTATGATTGTGCTCTTCTATTTCACACCACTCTTTGTCTATTACCCAATGCTCTACATGTCTAAGTGTGTGTATTAGTCCACCAAATCTAGGCATATACGCTTCTATAAACTCATTATGGCAAATAGGTTTATTGCGATTGCTAGCAAACATATATTTAATTCTTACAATTTGAGAACTATCAATGTCTGGATTTTCTAAATCTTTAGGCTCGCTAAGGAAAAGACCTAATTGGGCACTTAGAACTGTCTCCTCCTTAGTTAAGCCATAATCATTAGCCCAGTCTAATATGTCTTGGCTAATCAATTCTTCACCATTAGAATGGTGCTTCATCTTCCCCATAATCTGTTCTTGCTACAGGTTGTTCTGTCGCACCTAAAATGTCTTTTGCCATTTCAGTATTGTTGTTATAGTTAGATGATTGTACTGTTGAACCATCACCAGAGTATTTAACTCCACTGACAGTTGCATAATCCAAAGACACTGCAATGTTATCAGCAACGATTTCCATGTTCTTACGAGCTTGTCCATCTTTACCTGTCCATGAGTTCTCACTCAAGCGACCATTAACAATCACTCTTAGAGTTTTTGAATCATCTGGAAAAGAACTGTTTAAATTAACTGCTAAGTTTTCCCAAGCTGTTAAATTAATCCACATATCATCACCATCTCCTGGTGTTTTAACCACCATTCTTGTTGAAGCTACTGCTTTTCCATTGTTTGTGTACCTTATTTCTGGTTTTAATATTTGACCAACAAAGGTAACATTATTATTCGATGCCATGATTGGTATCCCTTCTACTATTTCTTTTTTCTTTTAACACAGAGAGTTTCCACTCTGGTTTAAAGGTAGCTAACCATCTTGGTTTAGCTTCTTCCCATGATTGCTCTAAATCCCAATCCGTAGGGTCAGTTTTCAAAGCACCACCAGACCTTAATCTTTTTATAAATGCATGCCATACAGCATGTGCAAAACTCTCATATTGATTTATTTCTAAATACTCTATAAGACCACCACCATTTGCTTTCAGAACTTCGCCCATTGAGAGCTCTGGTACATTTGAGTGATGTGTTTCATGTTCTTTACACATTGCTTTCATCTTGCTTGCATTAAAGAAATCTGTATTGTTTTCATATGCCATGTTGACTACTGCCCATATCAAGTCAGCATCATACATTTTAAAGTCTTCATACAATGCTCTTATTTCAGCATCGTTCCACTTTATGGCATTAAATCTTAATTTTAGCCACTGTACTATAGTGACCCATTCTTTCTTGTTCAATCTTTCCACTGAATACCATCCTTTTGTAACTTACGCATTACCATTAAACCTAAAGGTTTAGGCAATCTTATAAATCCAATATTAAACTTTGTAGGAATATAACTACTAATAGATTTATTAAGGGTATCCCAATTTTGTATTTGAAACAAATGTCTAAACACAAATCCTACCCCTTTAAAACCTGCAAGTCTGTAATAATGAAAGCAGGCTGAGATGTAACCTCGCAGTGTTACATTATCCCAACCAAAGTGCCACCATGACACACTCTCATTATCCCTGTTGGATTTGTAAGGTCTAACATGGCTAGTAGTAGATATAGGGTCTACATACTTAATTATATTTTTACCCATTAACCTTACAATTCTATGAGCACATTTGTGACAAAAAGGAATATAGTTTATACTATCTTCTTCACTGTCTGACCAGTTGTCATAAAAATCTCCATAACCACCATAAAACCTAATATATAAAGGTTGGTCATTAGACATGCCATCTTTATCTGTGATAATTGTTTTACCACAGGTAACACATGTGCCCACATAATTTTCCAAAGTTCTTACCCTTCTTTTTTTTCTAATATCTATCAGCTAACAGCATACGATGTGCTTGATTAGTCATTGGCGACTGTGTGCCTTTGACAGTTCTTTCCATAATACGCAAATCCCTGCCTTGACCACGAACTGGTGCAATCCACTGCTCATAATTAGAGATTGCATTAATTACAGACCAAGCAGTATTGTTATGCTCATTAAACTCTGGGTTTTCAAAGTTATTTAACATAACTGCTCTCTGACTATTTATTGTTGAATAATGTTGAATGTTTGCATTGTCTTCTGCCAACGTTGGTAGTGGCATTAACAAATCTATCATTTCATTAAACTTGTCAGTTGTAACTTGTTGGTCAATTAGCTTTTCAACTTCTTCATTAAAGCCATCAACATATTTGTATGACAACTCTAAAGAGTTTCTAGCTTCTTCAATTCTACTCTCAACATTTTTAGTATGTCTAAATGAGAAACTTGACTGAAAGTTATTAACTGCCAAAGACAATGTGTTTGCACACACAACTCTTATTGGCGTAGTCATGGCCTTGATTGCAGTACTGCCATCATGACTGTTTGTTAATAGCAAGTAAGGAATAATCTTGTCATTACCTACTACAACATCTTGACCTAAGTTCAATAACATCCAAACAACTTTTCCATCATATAATGAACCTGCTGTTTCATACTTAGCATCAAAGTCTGGTAAGACTCTGTCTAAGAAATCAAAACATGTACTGTTCTGAATAGGCTCATATCTTCTACCTACTACACCTAGTACACTCTCATCACTATCTCTTACAGTTGCAAAATTATCTTTCACATCAATAAGAGTATTTCTATCTTGTGAATTTGTAAGCAATGGTCTTAAACTTACTGTCCAATCAAGCCCTGCCATTTTTATAGCTTCAGCCGAGTTCAAAGCACCCTCGGTAACATTACCAAGTCTGTGCCATGGTGTCTCAACTGCACTAAACATAGTTTCTACTTCAGCTGGCATTATTTTCACCTCTTTCTGAAATTATACTCTTTACTTCAGTAATAAAACCTACCATAGCTTCATCACCTAACTCTTCATGAGTACCAATAACAATGTATGAATAAAGCTCTAGTGCGTTATCTACAAACTCTGAAACACTTAAGCCTCGTTCTCTTTGCCAAAGCATTTTATGTAGCTCCTCGCCACCAGTTCTTTGCATACTCATAAATAAACTCCCTTGTGCAACTGCTAAGTCTTCGGTCTGCTTCAAATTGTAATCCAAAGCAACTGCTGTCCAAACACAATGCAGTACTGCACTAAAGGCCATTTCTTTTTTAAGTGTTAGATTTTCGTTTTCATCTATCCACTCCCATAAATCAGTCATCTGATTCCTCCTCTTTGTTTTTTTTCAAATACATTTTCTCCATGTCATCTAACTTTTGTAGATACTTAGGAGCTTTACTCTCTGGCAGAATTGTTACATTACCAGTCTCATCTGCATAGAAAAGACTTTCAAATATAACATTAGGGTCTTGCCCTCTTTGTTTAGCTAGAGCTTTAATCCCTGTTGTTCTAAATGTTGGATTAACAACTAACTTCCAGTCATCACCAACATAATCCATAACTTTATGTTTATCATAAGGTTTCCAAGTCTTTTGTGGTTTACCCACAATAATCTTGTCACCAACTCTGACTGCTGTATCTTTAAACTCATCAGCTAATACTTTTTTCATATCAGCTTGTATTTTAGTGACTGCCCTTTTGACTTGTTCGACTCTACCCATAAGCTCCATAAAATGATTTATGTTTTGCATAGGATATTCATCGTAATAAGTTATCTCATCAATATTTTCTGTGTTGTCAATTTCCCTTGACATTTTTACAGTTAAATCTAATGCATGAGATAATCTATCTAAGTCGTAATTATTTGGACTTTCATTAAGATTGTTCATAAATTACTTCCTTCTTTCTGTTGAGTAGAGAGCCAGTTTTCTGGCTCTCTTCTTTTTTCTCCGAACATACAGTATGTAGTATATCTAAATAAATTTATTAAGCAAAACTTATTCATTAAAGCCACCAATACTATCCCAATTATCATCAAGTTCTCTAACTACTTCTTTATTAAAACCCTCAATTTGTTTACCAACTGCACGCACATACGCTTTGTCAACTGATAATCTTTTTGGATTTCTACCAGTAGCATTAGCCCACTCAAGTATGGTATCTATTCTCCACACCCTTGTTGTGCCTTTATTTAAAAGAGCATCTGGTTTAGGCATTAGCTTTCTTGATTTCCAAGTGCTAACAGTTGCAGGTTCTACATCAAGTATTTCTGCAACTTCATTAACACTAACTGGAAACTCTTTAGGTTCATACACCATGATGTCTCACAATGTATTTTCTATTTAACATATCTACAAAGTCATAAAGATTTGTAACTTCTTTATCTTTCATACATTCAGCTCTCCATTGTTGTACGAACTGTGGTTTGGTCATTTCTTTGTCGCCTAGTGTTGTGTAAATATTATCAACACAATCTTGACAACAATTAGTCATAAATTTTTCAAACACACCTCTTGTAAAAATCCTAATTAAATAATAATCAGTAACTAACTTTTCTTCTAAACAATATGCACATTCGTACTTTGGTTTCTCAAAACCTGCTTCAATAAACTTTTGTTTCCTAACAGGATTTTTTCTAACTGCTTTATTTTGACAAGCTACACATCTGCCCTGCAATCCACCTTTATTGTTTTTTGCAATATTGTAATCAGCTCTTGACTTAAAAACATTACAGCTAGGACAAAGTTTACCTTTGTCTACTTTTGAAAAATCAAACTCTTCAGCTCTTTTAACCATATAAGTTTTAACTTGTAGAACATTACATTCATTGCAAGTTCTTGACTTATTGTTTCTATGTCTTTTGCTATATCCAAAATCATCAAGTTGTTTAACAACACCACATCTGTAGCATTTCATTTCCGTTGGAAATGATTTTTTGTCTTTTCTTTTAGATACTGCATTTATCCATAGTTCATTGAACTTGTCATCTTGATGACACCAATGTTGTAATTCACTAACAGTAACTTCACAAAGTTCCATAATGTCTTCTTTTTTCATAGTTATATCATCAGCAAACATATCAAAGAAAGTATTGAACCTATCCATGTCTGGCTCAGCACCAAACAATCTTTCTTTTCTATCTTCTCCCCAAGATTTACCTTTAGATATTTGGAGATATAACACTCTAATTGCTTCTCTTGTGCAATTAAACACTTGACCCCATGCTTCTAATGGTGCTTCTGGATACAACTCTATTAACTTTGCCATAGTGTAAACATCTGGTGTCTTCCTATGTTTAAAGCCATGAGTTCTACACATTTGATGGGCACCTTTAGGCACTGGTGTCTCACAACCCACAAACCAATACTCGCTTATTATTTTTTGTTCTTCTTCCGAAAACCTAAATTTATTCGGCAAGTTCCACCTTCTTTCCTTTCCACCCATAGCCAACTTTTCCACTAGCTACAGCTTTCATAACTTGTTTATGAACTTTTCTTTTTAATTTTTTTTCACTTAATCCATTAGGAACTTCTATTTTAAACATATCCATATAGATTAATATTTCTACTTTATTCACCAAGGCACCTCCTGTTTTGCCATTTGCCAAGTATCATCTAACACTTCTTCTGGTGTTGAACTACACCTAGCACATTTACCTAATTTCCTATCCCATTGATGGTTATTAGGTGCACAAAGCACTATCTGTTTGGCTACGACAACTCCTTTGTTGTCATACCAAAAAGATATTACTTCGCCATTTACTATCCTTTTAGTTTTTTGATTACTAAACATTATTAATACTTTCCCTACGACTTTCACGAGCTACTGATTGATTTGATTTATTCTGACAACGAGCACAAACACCTGTGCGTATGGATTTTTGAAATCCACATTCACATTGTTCAAATTGTTCAAGTAAGGTATCAAATCTATTTATAGCTGTAGATTTCCAATCTAGGTCTAGCAAAGTCTGAATAAGTTCTTTCTTATCCCAACTAATCATATCTTTTTCGCACCATACATCGTGCTTATCTAAAAGGTCTACTGTACAGTAAAAAGCTGTTTCACTATCCCAATCCCCATTATCTGCCATTGCAGGTTTACAATTTAAGTGCATTAGTCTGAGAAGATTTTCCCTAAAGGTATGTTGAAAATTATTGGCTAAATCTACACCATTTCTAACTACAAATTGATGTTTAGCTTTGTTTTCTGATATTTTTTTAGTATCCAAAATTACCTACTTTCTGTGTATCTAATAAATCTAGTTAAATCTAATAAGGTTGTCAAGTTCATTTAGACAAAAACAACAAATAAAATACCAAATAAAATTCTTATTATGTGTATAATTAAGACAAGATGAGAGTATATGCAACTGATGTGCCAGTTTCGTTTATACATAAAGACTACGAAGTAGTTATTGTTTGGAACCAAGCTATGCTTGGATATGATGCTGAAATCTATCAGATTAATAGTTTAGGTATAGATAACCTAGTCACAAAATCTGAACTTCCAATAATAAAAACTGGTGGTAAAAGTATAAAACAAGCAAGCACATCTGCTAGGGAACTTATTAACTCTGGAAAAATTTTAGAGTTAGTTTAACCTACACCTTAACAATTTAATAGTTGACAGAAAGGTCTTGGGGTTTCTATACTCTATTTTAAGAAAGAAGGAGATTAAATTGGAAAATATTAAATATCAAGGGGAACTAACCAAAGAAATGGTAGACCCTATCAACAACAAGCAATGGACAGAAACTATTTATTGGTGGTCTAATTTTACAAATGATAACTGGAAAAAAGCAGTTAAAACTTTAGAAGAAGAAGGCAAAAAAATAGTTCTTGATGCTTATAATTCATATAATGAGAATGAGCCATATCCTACTTGTGTTAATGGTAAATTAACTGGTTGGACATTAAATGGTGAAACAGAAATGCTCACTAAACTAGAGTTTGATGAAGAGTATAACTGCACGCATTCTTGTTTCTAATGATAGCTGAGTGCATGATATTTTTAGCTAGTGTCTTACCTATGGGTGCAGACGAAACTAAAGCTATTGAACAGTATATGAGTTGTAATGACCATGTGCCTGTATCTATGCAACAATACGCAGAACATTATGTAGAACACTTCGATAAAGAAAACATACCAACTGCCGTTAGAATCGGTTGGTGTGAAAGCAGAGGTAAACAATCTGCTTATCGTAATGACAATGGCGATAGTGGTGTTATGCAATTTGTGTCTTTGACATGGAATTGGGTAGCAGAGAAATACGACTTACCAATATGGGATGAATGGGTAGTCATGCGTTATGGGTTACCATACACTGGACAAACATCTAAATCTGATATAGGTTTTGAATTTACAAGAGTTCAATTCACCCCCCACTACAACATACTGTTTGCTTCAATACTTGCAGAAGACATTTATGGTAGAACACAATGGCGAGATTGGAACAGCAGTAAATGGTGTTGGGAGGATAGTAAGAAATGGGAGAAGAAATGGAAAACAGAAGAGAAATATTTAGGTTAGTAGAGGGCATGTTAGTGCGAATTGCTCAAGCAATTAGTTCTGCGTGTAACTTTATTTCCGTTCGTATGGATTATTATGTAGAGATAAAGCAATATGAGTTTGAAACAAGAAATAAAACTTTTCCAAAAGAATGGTTTGAAAACTTACCTAATGAGGAGGAATAATGCCTAAACCAAAAACATATACAATGTTTGTATCATTTTCAGCTATGGATATGGAACAAGCAATAGAATATATACACGACTTAGATGATAAAGATATAAGAAGTTGCATAGAGGAGGAAAAATAATGGAAGTGTACGAATACGAATCAACAGACCCAAAACAAAATTCAAATGAATTAAGTGTAACTATTTACTTTGATACAAACATAAGTAAAGATGAAGCAGTAACACAGACTTCGTTATTGTTAGGGGATATAGGTTCTGAATACTCAATTGATATGTGGTCAACACCACAAAAGGACGAGAAATAATGTCTGATATATATATGAAGGGTAGCAAAACTAAATATGCTACTCGTAAAAGTAAAAAATTTGGTAAAGAAAGAGTGTGTTCTGAAAAAAATTGTGAGCAAGTATTGTCTCAATATAACAGTAGAACTGAGTGTTTTCAACACCATAAGTTCAGACAACCAAGAGTAAGAGGTCATATTGACCCAACAAAAAGGAAGTCATAATGAAATTATTTTATAAATATTTACTTATCGGATTAGAGAAATTTGATAAAAGAGAAACAGTAGCTAAAAGGTTTGGCTACAAGATACTTAAGTACTTATATCCAAAAGTTTATAAGTTAGCTTATGGTATTAGCCCTTACAGTAGGGAAGCACAAGATGACCATGATTTATATATGGAAAATTTAGAATATGAAATGCGTAACAGCACAGAGGGAGGAGATTATGCCTAATTGGGTAGATAACGAAATGTCTATTGAGACAGATGAATCAACTATATCAAGAATAAAACATCAAGTTACTAAAATTGGTGAGCACGAGGATATTGAAGGTTATAGTATTGCACTTAACCTATATCCACTACCTCATGATTTACAATATGTTTCTGGAACAGGTGGTGATGAAAAATATTTTATATTACAAGATAAAATTGTTAAACCACCAAAAATGGATGAAGACTATTTTCAAATACTTAGAGGTGAAGACCCTAGATATACAATCAAACCATTGACAACTGGAGAAAGAAATATGTTAATGGAAAAACATGGTGCAGTAAATTGGTATGACTGGAATGTAAATAAGTATGGAACAAAGTGGGGAGATGTTGAAACAGAACTCCGTGTAGACCATGACGACTATTTAAAATTTACTTTCAGAAGTGCTTGGGCACCAGCACATAAATTAGCTGAAAATATGTCCAAAGACTTTAAAGCCACCATTACATTGAAATTCTATAGCATTGAAAATGGGGATGAAGGTAAAGTTGTTTTTAAAAATGGAAGAATGTCTGAGCAGTCGTGGAAAGAACTTGAATATGACATGAGACAAGTTTCCATACCAAAAGCTAAGTAGATATTGGATTGGAGCTATAATCTTTTTATGAGTATGTATCCACCAGATAATAGTTCCAATTCAACAGACAACTGTAATCTATGTGGTGTTCCTTTAGAAATGGAATGTCACCCAAGTTGTCCAAATAGTTTAGAACCTGCAATCGCAGTAGATATATTTGGAATAATTAATAGTGCTTTACTCGAAGCGGCAGATGAGTTCTTTTCTCAATATGCTGAACAAAAGCAAGAAGAAATTTTTACAGGTAGAGTTCAATCAATGGTAGATGATTGGACTGACTTAGGTAGGTTTGGAAAAGCATTGTGGGGTACAGGTATGCTGTCAAGAGCAGTTGATGTAATAGATTTTATGAACTACCCAAAAAATTTTACGGCACCTTATATAATTTGGAATGAACTCGGAAAACCTACAGACTTCGCAAGTGAAGAGTTCAAAACATTTAAATTGGAGGTTTTAAACAGGAGGAAATAATGGTAAACAAACCGAAAAAACAAGGCACAACTTTTGAAACAAATCAAGTAAATAAAATTAACAGTTATAACCAACACCATAAAGCTAGAAGATTGGCTGAAGGTGGTAACAAAGATGAGGGTGATGTTGAATTTTATAGAGTAGATTTCATGCATCCTAATGAGAGATGGATAATGGAATGTAAAGCAAGACAGGCCTTTAATTTACATCAAGGATTAGCTAAAGCTAAAAGAAAAGCAGGTAGGAACCCAGTAGTTATTGCGTGGAAAAAATTAGTAAAACAACAAGGTAAACAGAGAAGAGGACCAGATGGTGAGACCACTATATATTGTATGGATGAAAAAACTTTCTTTGCCTTGTTAGAGGGCAGGAGAGTCAATGAGCTTAAGTAAAGATAACAAAGAAGTTTTAAAAAAAATAAAAAAATCTTTAGTTCAAGAACGCAATACACAAATAAGAAACTCAAGCAAAGTAAAACAAGATAGAGCTAAAGAACTATTAGGTGTACCAGACAGAGAGATAGGTAGTAGTTCTCAAGAAGAATTTTGGAACTCACCCATTCGCTTTGAGGTCAAAAGTGGTAATCAAGTTGAGGACAATTATAGAAAATTTGCTAAAGCAGAAACCCAAAGCTATGATTATGCAATACAATCTAACGAAACAGATAAACCATTTGCAAAGGTAGACATGCCTAATCAAACAAATGATGGACTGTTTATTTGTAGATTAAGTGAGTTAAAAAATGTAGTCGCTAGACTACAAGAAATGTGGAAACAGGAGGAAGAAAATGGCTTGGATTAAATCCGAACAAGCATTAGGTTCACACCCTAAGCTAAGACTACTAGCTAAAGAGCTAGACATTACAATACCAGAAACGATAGGACACCTACACTTAATGTGGTGGTGGGCTGTTGATTATGCCGAAGATGGCGATGTATCAAGATATAGAGATTTTATACCTTTTGCTGCCCAATTTGAGGGTGACCCAGATAAATTTATTAAGGCTCTAGTTAATCATGGTTGGTTAGATGAGGTCGATAATAAATTAATTATTCATGATTGGTTGGAATACACAGGTGCATTGATTGAGATTAGACAAAAAGATGCTCAGAGAAAGCGACAGTCAAGGCAACGAGCCAACGCAAAGAATAAGGATAATAAGGATAATTACAGTAGAGAATGGGAGCCAGCAGTCGAAATTAACCAGTCTGAAGACTATGGTGTTGTTAATCTAAATAAATTTAATAGCAATTTGTCCGAAGGACATCCTGTGGACGTCCATAGCCTGTCCGACGTAGACAAGACAAGAGAAGACAAGACAAGACAAGACAATACTAATAGCAACGAAGTTGCAATATCCGACTATGAGTTTCCTAATTTTGAAGAAACAGTAATAGATATTTCAAGTGAGCACAAGAAAATCTTTAGTGTGCTTTGTAATACACTGGGTTATGACCCTGGCGAGCTAACAGCTAGTGCCAGAGGGCAGTTGAACAAAGCCACTAAAGAACTAAAAGATATCAACATTGATATTAGAGAAATACCAGTGAGAGCTAGGAATCATATTCTTAGTTTTGGTTTTAAGGCAACACCTACAAGCCTTACTAAACACTGGGCTAATTTGAAAACAGTACAGCCAAGGATAAGCCAAAAAGACCTACAAACCTTACAAGATAAGGTGAAAAGTGCTAAAGAGCTTGACCAATGGGCTGGTGATAAGTAAAATACAATAAAGAAAGAAACGGAGGATAATTGTGAAGCAATTACACGAACTATCAAGACCTTTTCCTAATGAGTTTGTTCATAAAGCTCCTAAAGGAAAATATGGTGACTATATACAACATTCTGTTATAAGACAAAGATTGTTGTCTGTAGTTGGACCTTATTCTCAAGAGGTTAAAGAAATATTGAGAGAGGAAGTTAAAGACAAAGATGGCAATATAAAATCTATTATTGTCGGTGTTGTGTTAGCTTTGACTATAGATGTTGATGGACAACTCGTTACAGTTGAAGAAGCTGGTGATGTAGAAAATCCATTTAATTGGAAAACTGATGGTGCAAGATTAAAAGATGCAGTATCTGATGGCTTGAAGCGTTGTGCTATGGCTATTGGTTGTGGTCTACACTTGTGGGCACAGTTTGAGGGCAAGTCTGAGTATTTCTTAGATAAGCAACTCGAAAAAGCATTGGAAAATGAGTGAGAAATTTAAATCTCAAATTTGTTGGAAAGATGTTAGCAACTCTGATTGTAGCTGTCCTAAGTGTCATGGCTGTAGGAGAAAAAAACAACTCACTATGGTTGAAGCTCAAGAGGAATCTAGCAGATTAAATGGGTTTAGGTCTGGAAACACCAAAGGCTCTCGTATTAAACCATACGATTGCCCTTGGTGTGAAGGCTGGCATGTTGGACATGACAACAAATTTCGTAGAGATATGCAAAGATATATAGCCTATAAAAATAAGAGGAGGTAAGAGTGGCTAAATTAACTAAAGCTGAATTTGATAAAATTTTAGAAAAGTCTCGTGATGTTTTATTACATTCATTGAATGAAGACATCAAACGATATGATTTAGAAATGGAAAACTGGAATTTGCGTGTAGGTAGTGAAATATCTGCAAGTATATCTACTAAAGTTAATTCTATTATAAAAATCAATAAAGTTTTAGAGCCTTTGGTATAGATTAAATTAAAAACGAGGAAGTTGGGAAATGAGAGGTAAAATGGACTTAGGTTTAGGCTCGGTGGGGTTTCGCCTAGGTTTTTTGCCTCCTTTCTTCCTAGGAATTTTCTCGCCGAGCCATCTTTAATAAAAGGGAGAACAATGAGTAATGGCATTCGCAGAACAAGAATAATTAAAGAAGATAAATTTTGGGAAGTATTTCAAAGATTTGTTGATAAAGGTTTAGTTATGTCTGACTTAGAAATTAAATTAGGTATAGGCAGGGGATATATTCGTAGTGTTAAATCAAAGAAAAGAATACCTAAATACGATACCTATAAAAAAATATCTGATAATTTGCGTGAAAGACAACAGTTATCTGAAATATACAAGGGTTTAATCAATCCAGAAGAAATGGAAAGCATACTAGATGTAGTGCAATTAGAATATGAATTTAATAAAAGAAAAATAAACTTTAGTAAGTTAGCTGACTATGTTTCTATGAATGACCATACATTGTCTGAAAGATTGCGTTACTGGCGTAATAAAAAGCCAATAAACATGACTTTAAAAACTTTGCGTGATTTAGAGAACTCATTAAGACAATGGGATATAAATCAGATTAATAAAGAAGCTGAGGAAAAAGAAGCACCTAAATGGGATTTTTATGCCGAGCAAAAACAATATTTAAAAACTGGGAAGTTTAGTTTTTCTCTAAAAGACTAGGGTGTGACTGGAATGGAACTGAGTAAATATACAAAAAAATATAAAATAATATATGCAGACCCTCCGTGGCATTTTAAACATTGGAATGATGACACTGTTAATAGGAAAGCACCATATCCAGTTATGTCACCAGAAGATATTTACGCATTAGATGTACAAAATCTTGCTGATGATGATTGTATTATGTTTATGTGGGCAACATATCCTAAGCTACCAGAAGCCTTAGAAACCATTAAACAATGGGGTTTTACATATAAAACTGTTGGTTTTACTTGGGTTAAAAAGAATAAAAAAGCAGATAGTTGGTTTTGGGGAATGGGTTATTGGACCAGAGCTAATGCAGAGATTTGCATTATTGCTACAAAGGGTAAACCTAAAAGAATTAGTGCTGGTGTTCACCAGATTGTTGATGATAGAATTATGGAACATTCAAGAAAACCAGATACAGTAAGAAAAAGAATTGTTGAATTAGTGGGTGATTTACCAAGAATTGAGCTATTTGCAAGAGAAAAACCAGATGGTTGGGATGTATGGGGGAATGAAGTATGAGTAAAGAATATAAAGTATTCGTATATGGAACATTGCGTCAAGGTGATGTTAGAAATGGTGTCTTAAAGGAGATGCAGGAATTGGGTCAAGCTGAGTTTATTAAAAAAACTACTACATCTAGTGTGTATACATTGGTGGACTTGGGTGCATTTCCAGGTCTTATTGAAGGTGGCGATACCAGCGTTGTGGGAGAAATTTGGGAAATTGACCAATATACAAAGCAATATCTGGATTTAATGGAGGGTGTGCCTATACTTTATCAAGACAAACCAGTAAAAATTGATGATGAAGAAGATATTTTTGCGTATTTTCTGGTAAATCCTAGGGGTTATCCAGAGATAAAGACTGGTGATTGGTTCAAAAAAGATTAATTACTAGGTCAATACAGCAAGAAACATTAGTATTTGACCAAAACCTCAATAAATAAAGCCTTGAATGGTCATTACCTCCCAGCTGGCTGCGCTCAGCATGCAGCGTGAGTCAACGCATTTCTGGGGTCTTAATAAATTTATCTGGGGGAAAACACACTATATCTAGGGGGTCTATCTCTTAATAGATTTATCTGGGGGTTCTTCTGGGGTTTTTTGAAGGGCGTCTTCTCCGTCTGGAGCATCTCTTCAGGGATGTCCATCTTGATTCTGCGTGAAAAACATACTATATCTAGTGGTCTATGGAGGGCGTCTTCTCCTTCGCTGGTGATGAAGGAAAAAAAATCAGGGATGAAGAATAATTTGATGGGTAAATCTATACCATATCTAGTGGTGTTTCATCCATCTTCGCAGGACCGGCAGTCTGGTAATAACATTCAGTTCAATAGAATTGGAAATAAAAAAATGAATGGATGGCTCAGGTATAGGCATATCTAGGATTCGGGGTCGGACTTGACTTACGGAAGACGGATTCCACCCCCATCTCAGGTATATGTAATAAATACAAGTGGCATAACGAAATGCCTACCTGACTAAGAACTGTTTGTAATTCCTAGTCAGCTAGACATTTAATCTAGCTGTGTGATGATTATATTAGAGCTCATCCCATAGACGCTTATAAGTTTCATCTAAGATGTCCTCATTAACGTCTTTATACAAATCGCCACCAGTGTCGATTTTGTATATTATGTATAGTTGAGCAACTATATAACCAAGCAACAATATTGGTAACCACACCATATATTATTTACCTCCTTTCGAGGTTGGTAAGTATAGTTTAGCTGATGCATCAAACATCATATCTGCATAAGTCTGTGAAGACTTAGTAGATACTTTGTCTTGACTCCAGTCATTGTTGTGTAACCTACTTGTTAATAGTGGATACTTGTTCTCAAACATATATGAGAACACCACAAACAAGTCAACTAAACCATAGTTAGTTGAAAAGTCCACAACTTTCTGAAGTGGATGCAGTGACAATAACTTAGTGAATTTGTAGATAGCATCTACATATTCTAACCTAGCCATGAGACTTGATTGCTCCAAGTTAGACTTGAAGTATCTAAGCTCAATGGTAGGTGCTGGTACTAAGTTAACAAAGCTGTACCTTTGCACACCACTATTTTCATCACCATGTCTATGCCAAGCAAGTTGGGTTATTCTCCCACCTTTGATTGACCTTTGCATAGGTAAATGATATTGCCATTCTCTTTTAGCCCATCTACTTGGTCCTCTCTTAGCGATGAAGTCCAGTAGACTTGAATCGAGAGCTAAATCCCTATGTAACATAAGGAATATTAATAGCTGTCTATGGCTAAAGTATGACTTAGGCAAGTGTATGTGCAATCCAGTGGAATCAGGATAATAGCCTTTAAGACCAAAATCCCTAATTGAGTTGTAGTTAACTTGTCTATGAGCTCTAAGAGTCATAGGTTGAGTTACGAACTCAGTTCCATTGTACAAGGAACCATCTTCCTTTCTAATGATAGGTTGATAGTTTGAGCCAACTTGACATGGCATATCTCTATGCAATGCTTCAATGGCCTCAGTTCCTTGGTACTGCATTTCATCTGCATTATCCTCATCTTCATATTCAGTTTCTAGTTCCAAACCAAAAGGAACATCAATCATGATGTTTTCTGGTTGGAAGTTAGAACCGATAATAGGGTCGGTGCAAACGAATTTGCCTAGCTTATTAGAATAGTCCATGAAAGTGATGGGTTGCCTAAATGAATAGTAAAACTCATCTCCTTCCACTTCTCTACATTCCGTACACATTGTGTATACCTCCTTTGGTATTGTTGTTAGTAATTGCACTGCGTGTGACAGTACACAGATACATACCAGTTAAGATACATATCTGTGTACCCACCAATTAAGGTGGGCACAGCAACTAATTACTTCTTAGACTGTGATTTAGTCTTAGATGTTTTAGTATGTAATACACTAGGTGCATTATCTTTTAGCCATAGCTCTCTTTGTTCGAGTGCTTTACAGCCTTTAGTACATTTGTACTGAGCAAGAGAAACTTTCTCTGCACAATCCAAACATATAAAGCCGTCCGTGTCAACACAAGTGATACCGACTGCATCCTGAATTTCATCTATAGTAGTTAAACCTACTTCAGTGAACTCAGTGTATTCTGGTTTCCAATATGTTTCCATATAATTAATTTCAGATTCAGTTACAAAGTCATCACTTGAATCAAAGGAAACCAAGCAACCATCATCATCAGCCATGTACCAGTCATCATCAACTGGGTCAAAGATTACTGGTTGGTGCATGGTAGTCTGAGAACTTTTCTTGTTCCCAGACTTTTTCTTATTGTTCCAAGATTTGCTTTTCTTGTCTTCATAAGAACCATTACTGAACCAAATACCCTTACCAGGTGATTGACCTAGGTGGGAGTTAATAACATAGCTGTCATTCTTTGTTCGCTTGTCAGCAGTTAAGAACACTAGCTTGTTGCCATACCATTGGTATAACTCCATAGGACCGCCACCAATAAAGTTACCGAGCATGTCGATAAAGTGTGGGTCATCGAGAGCAGTTACATCAACATGTGACATAAAGTGCTCGACAAACCAGTTAGTATCTGACTTCTCAGAGAACTTCTCTGGTGGTGTAGCCTCATCGATAGTGCCATTGTGAGCCATAAATGTATTCTCATTCACTTGGAATGGGTGTACATTATCAATACAAATGTCTCCATGTGTCCTGATTCTTGTATGGACTAACATATCTCTACTACCAAATTCCTTTGATATATTGAAATACGCATTAATGAACTCAGATTTCTTAAGTGATTTGAACACTTTGACTTCCTCGCCATCAATGTAAGCAATGCCACCACCATGTGGATTGTTATCCCACATAGCATTGAGCTGGGCTTTTGTTAGTTTCGAGTTCCTTGGAACTCTAGCGATTATACACAATTTTAACCTCCTTCTTTTTGTTTATTTTGGTTGTTATGTATAACTGTATATTGTCTCCAACATACATCTATACCCTCATATACTAAGTATACAAGGGCATAGTGTACATTGCAAATTAGTGTTTAAAACACATCATTCAACGCATTTTGTATTTCACCTTCATAGTTAGATAGGTATCTATCTATATTATGTCTCTCCAAGTGAGCAGCTAAGTTAGGATACTTCCTAAAGCCACCAACCATGTCAAGCCAGAAATAGAACCCAATCTCATTATCTAGGATAAGGTGTAAGAGTTCATAGTCACTTTCTGGAATATCTCTGATGTCACTAAGGTCATCAGGTAAATTCTCAGATAGATGTCTTGCAAACATAAACATTGCATCAAGATACTCAAAGTTCTTGAGTATTCTATCTTTCAATGTCGCAGATGCAAAACCTCTAAACTCTAACCTGTCATTTTCAGCATTAGCAAAGTTAATAAAGTTACCTCTATCAACTGATTGCCTGTTTCTAACAACAGCATTTAGATAAGTTGCATACCTATAGTCTCTACTTGTTGGATAGTCCTCTCTTACAATTCCACTACTGTATCTAACTTCATGCCATTCAGCATAGCTAGGTACATCAACCCTCTGAAATACATCACCCATAATGTTATGAGGAAGTTCTCCCTCATCAAGGTTATGATATTTTCTTACATGGTTGTTATGGTATGTAAGCATGACTAAGCTCTCTGGTCTATTAAGAGCTGACTTAGAGGTAGATAGGTGAATACCACACTTTTTAGCATGGAAACCTTTCCACTGTGTCTTTAGAGTTTCAAAGAACTCTTCAGGTAAGTCAGCAAGAAATGGTAAGTTCATAATTTGAAATTTGAACTCAACACCTCTATAACCAATTGAGCTGTCACGAGAACCTATTGCCAACTGTTGCCTTTGTCCAAAGGTAGGTCTTTCATAAGGAAATTTCTTATGAAGTGGTGTAACTAGATTTTCGATATAGTGTCTATGAAGATTACTATCCTCATTTCTATACTGTACTTCTAGTTCCATACCTATCGGTAGAAATTCTCTGTTACCAAAGAAGTTCTTATGGACTGCATCAGACTGTGTTACTGTAGGTCCATGATTTGAAGATGTAGATTTAATAATGTTATAATCTCCATTCTCTATCATGAATAAGTGCCAGTCAAGTTCTTGGTTGTAGTCATAAAATGTGAAGTCAGGAACGAACCTGATTTCAAATATAGACTGAGTATCTAGCATAAAGAACTCTAAAAGATTTTCACTTCTCTTAATGTTCCTTTGAATTTGTAGTGACATACCATCCAAGAGATTTTCAAGCTCTGTAGATGATTGTTCTACATGTACTAGACCACCGATACCTGTATCTGACTCAACAAAGCACTCATGTACTATAGAGTAACCAGTAGCAAATCTTTCCAAGCAACCGAAACATGTTCGTAGTTTCCTACTCATTCTTCTCTGTGGAGAAAAGAATGGCAATGTTTCATTGTGTCTGTTAACCACGTTATCACAAACTGGGCATAGAGCCTTAGTTGCAATACTTTGGTAATGTGACTTAGGAACAAGTTGTCCGAGTGTCCTAGAATACTTAACTTGGGCAAGCATGTCTGCTCGACCATCTAGGTCTGATTCCATATTGAGCCTAATCCAACGATACCATTCACCATTGAGGTTAAACTGTATGTTAAATCCCCAATCATGGTAAGTATTTTCTGGATGCCAATATGTCTCAACTCTGAACTTAGTCTTGTCCATCATTTTATCTATGTCAGCCATCATGGCTAAGATTTGCTCTTGCAAGTAATCCCAATCCATATTCGAATGTTGATGATAGACATCTGACCAATCTGATTTAAAATTATTAAACCAGGCATTGTCACTCATCTCAGTCGGCACGGCAGCTTCACCAATAAGAGAATACAAACCTTTAACATCCATAATAGATGTTGCAAGGTCTCCATAATCCGACACTTCATTTAGGTTGTCATTAAATAGTCTGCTGAAGAAATCTTGGTGAGCTATCTCACTAGATTCCCCTATATGGAATGTTTCCATACTTTTATCAACAGCTAAGTTCTTAGACAACTTCCCAATTAAGTGAGCATAGAGTTGTGCTTCAAACTTACGTTTAAACAACTCTCTCTTACTGAGATGTCTACTTGCTTCTCTGAGCCATGGCTTTTGGATACTATCTAATAAGAAATATTCCTTATCGTCTGCATCTTTGCCAAAGTCTATGAAACTACTCACTGCTTGTTCTTCATCACTTACAATCCATTGCAGAGCAACAGAATGTTCTATTGATGCTGGTTTGTATTGACTAGATGTATTAAATAGTTTATGAACCATTCTCACCATCTTTTCAAGTTGTGAGCCTACGTTCCAATAATCTCTTGTATTTAACTCGATATTGCCAAGAATAAATTCTTGAGCACCGTAGTCAAAGTCAAAGATTACCTTATCGACTTGCTCATCCGATATGATATTGGCTACAGATAAAAAGTCACCTACTGCTAATGCAGTAAGGAAAGACTTTAGGTCTGACCAATGTAATTCTTTCAATTTAATTACCTCCTCTTTCTGTTAGTTTATGGTAGCCGAATGCCTGAAAGATAGCAAACAGCCTACAATAAACACCCATTCGAGTATTTACTCTAGGCTGTGGTGGGCATTACACCCACCATTCGCCTTTATGTTTCAGGATTAAATAACTCTTCAAGCACTATCATTAATGCATGAATGTTACCTGCCATGAACCCAGTTTCTTCAATACCAAAGTCAAATTCATCTGACATAAGGTAAATATCTAACTCGTGTTCTATTGGCATACCATCACCAGATTCGCTATAAGGGTCACAATCACAAGTATCTATATAAAAATAGAATTTGCCTGTGTCTCTATAGGAATCCCATGACCACTCGATGTCATTAAATCGAGAAGTACAAGATTGAAACAAGCATAATAAGTTTGCTTGTTGGTCGCTCTCATTTATTCTGTCATTAAGAAGCTGTAGTACTTGTTGCTCTATTAAGTTTAAAACTTGTAAAGCAAAAGTAGCACTACGAGTGTTCATAGGTCTGCTTGAAGCATGCCTAATTGATTGGCTCATACTTTCCTTTCTCCACAGAATCTATAAGTGTGTTCATGACTTCATGAATAACAATGTCATTCTGACTGCCATAGCACTCACCTACATCTCTAAGGATTTCTCGATACATTTTCTCTAAGTCATCATTAGTACCATTAAAGATTTCTCTTAATAGTTCTGATTTCTTGAGTTGTATTTCTTCTACCATATACCACTCATCAGTATTATTCTGATTTGCTTGTATATAGGTACCTCTCAATTTATAATCATCAAGAGAAGCATATAAAGATGTTGCACAGTCTACATCAAATTCCTCTAATGCTCTGCTCTTTATCCATATATTAGCTTGCTCTTTGACACCTAAGAATTGTTGGTGTCTAACGAGACCACCATCTTCATAGTTGTCAGCAATGAATATAATTTTGTAAAGTATGATAGTGTTCATACTCTCCTTTCTTTGCTTAGTTTGGGTGGACTGTATTTCAAGTCTCACCAGTGTATAGCTTATATACACCCTAGAGCTCACCATTACAATGAGCTCCGAGCTGTTAGCTTTGCTTTACTGCTTTACTTTGTAAGTAGTTATACTTTACAAATTTGACAAACTGTAAGGCATCTGTCTCACTAAGGAGTTCTTGCTCTTTAACTCCTCTAACTATGCTTTGAAGAGAAATATGAATATCTGCACCATTACCTGATGAGACCATTGCTTTTTCTCTATAGCCATCAACAGTCTTAACATTTCTTCTACTCTTTGATAGAAGTTTGTCGACTGTCTTTTTAGTTTTGAGATGTTCAGCTATTGCTTTATCTCTAGCTTTCTTCTCTAGCATTTTTCTGTCTAGGGAAGGAGTTGCATGTTTTGATAAGGTTGCCACCTTACTTATTGCACTTCGCAATGAGTTCTCCTTTACTGTTGCACACTTTATGCAACCTAGACCCTACCATTACAGTAGGGTCCGAGTTACTTACAGCGTAACTATGCCATCAACTCTTAGTTCATGTGAGCATTCATCGTGAACCTGTTTACAGTTCGTAACAAAATCCTCTATGAAACAACCAAGCTCAGCAATGTTATTACCCCAGAAGTTCTCAACAAAGACATCACTACCATCGGTAAACTTAAGTGTTATACCTGAGATAGCAAATGTCTTGCTTGAACCACTAGCTAATTTATGTGCTTGTTGGTTGACAAGAGCCTTGACTAAAGTACTACACATACGACTTCGTAAGTTGTCGAGTGCAGTATTTTTAGGGAATTTCCCTTTGTCAATTTTTGACATACTTTTCCTTTCTTTCTTATATGCGTTAGTCGGATTACTAACGACCTTGTATTTCTTTTTGCCATAATTTAAAATTGTAATTTTTAATTAAGGCTTCTTTGAATGAGATGCCATGTATTCTCATTTGTGCTCTTTGGTTTTTCCAATACACAAAATACATATCCTGCATCCATACGATTACTTTGTTAGGCTTAAAGTTCTTATGCATATCACATAATGAAACTATCCAGCCATTATCTATATACATTTGTATAAAAGAGTGGCTTTGCCTAAGTCCAAGATGGTCATAACATCTTAGACAATCGCGTATTCTCATACATATCCTTTCTGGGTCAGTGATTTACCAACACCCTAGAGCCCATCATTACAATGAGCTCCGAGCTATTATTTAATCACAGCCACAATCACATTCAGTATCTCCATTATCTTGGGATATCAACATAAAAAATGGGCGTCTTATCCCATATAAGTTAATGTCTTCTAAGTCCTTAGACTTCATGAAGTATTCCCAATTAAGAAATAGATATGCACCATGCAAAACCACTTCTGGTTGTAGTACTTCTATTCTGGATGTGAAACGACCAGTCATTAAATGCCAAGTAACATACATATAGTATTTAATTGGATTCATAACTATCCTTTCTGTTAGTGGGTTATCTGTCACATAACACCCTAGACCCTCCTATTGCTAAGAGGGTCCGAGCTGTTAGTCGTTAATACCAACAAACCCACCAGTTGGGTTTATTGAAGTATCTTCAGCCATTGGGTCAGTCAATCCCATATCTCCATATATAGCATTGATGAACCCTAAGCCATTTACACAAGGTGAACATAAGAACCCCTTGCCTGGCTTAATTGGTACTGCGTGTAGTTTGCTACAGCCACTGCAACGAACTACCCATGGTATATTTGGCATACCTTTCCTCTCTCCTATCTAGTTGTATAGATAAGTCCAAGCCCACCAGTTATGATGGACTTGATTTATCTACTCAGAGTAGATGTTATCCCAGCAAGGGTTACAGACACTGTGGTCTTCATCCTTATCAGTTAATGCATTTGCACAAAACATGCAACTACCTGAATGAGGCTTAGCAACCACTGGTGTTCCAAGAAATGATTCATCATTTGTATTCTTGATGAAGTTATCCCATAACTTAGAAATACCTTTGCTAAGTGGTGAGTCTGCCATAAGCATCCTTTCTCTTATCCTTATAGATAAGTCCAAGCCCACCATGTGGGTGATGAGCTTGATTTATCTACCTGATGTGATGTGTTTCCACAGCATGAAAGACAAGCTCCATATCAGTTGAACAGTCGCCACAAGGGTCAGACCAATCAACATTAGGAACATCTAACATGTCATCAGATGATTGTATAGGATTGAACCCAATGGATTCCCAGAATAACCTATACCATCTTGTAGAACTCAAAGGTGACAACCTGCCACCTAAGAAGAACACAAAGACTGGTAAAGGTAACCAGAACATTGGGTCAGTTAGCATATCAAGGTTGATATACATATAACCTCCTTCTTTCTACTATCTATTTAGATAGTGGACAACATATAGAAATATATTCTCCACTACCTAAGTAGTGGTCTACCTTTAATAAAGACCCTCGGCAGAAATTTCAGTGAGGTCTCTTTTGACAGAGCACTCTCTGTGGGTCTTATCACAAAAGTCATACTTCTGTGATGTAGTGTCATATAGACACATAATTTACCTCCTTAAGGTAATTTACTATCCTTGGATAGTGGACAACCTACATAGTAAGTTCTCCACTACCCAAGGGCAAGGTAGTGGTGAGGTGTACTAGAAGTACAAATCCTCAGTGTAAACTACAGGCTCAGGTGATAAGTCCTTAACCTTAGTTTCTGCAGCAGCTAGCTTATATTCCATAACCTCTATACAGAGTTTGGATTTTTCAGCCCACCTCCTTGCAAGCTCTCTATTGTTATCTTCTTCGAGGAAGTTACTACCTCCTGCTTCAAAGTAACGAGTAGATGAACACTCACAACTGACAAACCACATCATAGATGAGTCATCATATGAAACTCTTATGCCATCAATATTGATATCATAAGTAGTTCCATTGGAGTGGAATCCAACTGCACCAAGTGATATCAGCTTAAGCATGATATCGTTGGTGTAGCTGAATGCTACTGGTGTGTTAGTTTTGATACTGTCTAACAACAGTTTTGTTGCAGTTAGCAACATAAGTTACCTCCTTTAGGTAATTTAATGTGCCCCTATAAGGGGGGCACCCTGAGAATCAAGAAAAGTAATTCAAGATTCACCTTGACTCTCCGTACAAAAATATCTAGTTTTCAAGTTTTACCAATTCGACACTAATACCTATTTTATAGGGATATTGAGGTAAAATTACCCTATATTATGGCTAGACCTACTAAATTAACTACAGAACTTATAGAAGAGATAAGTAATTGGCTTAAAATGGGCTATTACCAAGAGGATGCTGCAACTATGGTTGGTATTTCTCCCTCTACTTACTATGAGTGGATGAAGAAAGGCGATAAAGCAACCGAAAAAGAAGATGATAAGATACTTGGTACTGGTGAAGAAAGCCCTAATTCATTGGTTATTTCAGAAGATATAGAAATTGTCAATATGTTTCAAGAGTTTTCGGAGGCAGTAAAAAAAGCTCGTGCCGAAGCAGAGGGGGCACACATACGAAACATTCGTAGAGCTAGTGATAATGGTGTCTGGCAAGCAAGTGCTTGGTGGCTTGAACGCTCTTTTCCTAAGAAATGGGGTAAACGCAGTAGTTTGGAACTCTCAGGAGAAGGGGGAGAACCAATCAAGTTTCAAATATCTTATGGGGATTAGCTTAATTCCCTACGCAAAATATCTAGCTTTTAGTGTTTTATCAATTAGACACAATATATAGTACCCTTCACCCTCCCCTTCATATACTCCTTGTATCGAACATTTGTTCTAGTTATAGCGTTTAGCATTACTTTCCCTTAATAAATCTTTTAATGCTTAGTAAATTTATGTAGAGTATCTATGAATGGGTAGAGTGTTATTAGATTCTTTTCCCCTATATGTAGGTAAGAGTTATGTCAGAAGATGACTATTCAGTAAGTTTACTAGGCGAAGTCCTAAATGTTCCACATTGGTATTCAGATGCATTATGCAATCAAGTCAAGTATCCAGAAAATGACCCAGATTGGTGGTTTCCAGAACGAGGTAGTTCTACAAAAAAGGCAAAAGAGATATGTAATCGTTGTCCAGTAAAAGAACCTTGCTTAGAACAAGCACTAGAACGAGGTGAGAGATTTGGTATATGGGGTGGTAAGTCAGAGAGAGAACGCAGAGCAATTAGAAAAGAAAGAAAAATGGCTCCATTACCACTAAATGAAGATTATGATGATTAAGTAATCATCTATGGGTGACCATAGCAAGAATACTAAGGCGTGTGTGTTTTTTAAATACCACGCCTTTTTATATTTTTTGATAAAGTATTGTTAGTCGGATTCCACACCGACCTCCTCCCATCATCGGCTCTCTTAGGAGAGCTGTATCTATAACTGTTATCTGTTAAAATATATTTTATGAGTGTTCAATGGGAACCAGAAAAAGAAACTTGGCAAGAATTTAAAAAACGAAGAAGTGCTAACTCTGGTATTTCTGGCATGGGTCAAAAAAAGCGTGAGGGTACAGGAAAGATAAATAAATCAGAACTTCGTGAAAAAGCATTAAAGAGAGCTGATTATCAATGTGAGTGGCATGAGTGTACAGATAGAACATGGCTAGAAATGGCTCATATCAAAGCTATAGGCATGGGTGGAAAAAATAGAAACATATCCAATGAATTATGGAATGTTGCGATATTATGTAAAAGACATCATGATATATTTGATGGCAGACAACAAGCTGGTGCTCACAAAGAGTATCAAAATTTATTAAGAGGTTATTTAAAAAGAGATGCCGAGATATGATTACAAATGTAGAAACGAGAACTGTGGTAAATCTTATGAAATTACTCACAGTATTTTAGAGGAACCAGAAATTAACTGTCCTTTGTGTCAGTCTTTTTGTACTAGGCAAATTTCTAAAAATGTAATGTTTGAGACACCTGTTGATGTTGAGTGGGAAAAAGACCCTAAAGACTTAACAACAAAATCTTTAAGTAAATTTAACAAAGCTAAAAAGAAAAAATTTAGGTGGTGAGATGAGTATAGAATATGACTATTTAACTGATGAAGATAAAAAGACTATTGTTGAAAATGAGTTAAAAAAATTAGAAGCACAACATTTTGGTATGAAGATGATTGAACCTTCTAAACTTCAACAACAAGCAGAACATTTACAATGGCAACAAGCTATTACTACAGTTGAAAATAATATTAATAAAATAAAAAAGAAAAAATCTGAACTAGGTATTTAATGCCTGTCTACATACCTGAACTACCTGGTTTACATAAAAACCAAAAAGAAGTATCAAAATCTGATGCTCGTTGGAAAATACTATGTGCTGGTAGGCGATTTGGTAAAACTAGGCTAGGTATTCATATGTGCATGGAAGTTGCACTTAATGGTGGTAGAGCTTGGTGGATTGCACCTACATTCGCAATAGCTAGAGTTGGTTGGAGAGCACTAGAAAACGCAGCTTATTCTTTTCCTCCAGAAATACAACCCAAAGTTTCATTAGCGAATATGGAAGTTACATTTCCAAATGGTGGTTCTATATCTTGCAAGTCTGCTGACAATCCCCAAAGACTTAGAGGTGAGGGTTTGGATTTCTTAGTTATGGATGAAGCTGCCTTTATAAAACCTGATGTTTGGCAAGAAGTATTAAGACCAACTCTTACTGAAAGAAAAGGTTCTGCATTATTTATTTCAACACCAATGGGTATGAATAATTGGTTTTTTGATTTATGGGAAACAGCTGGCAATTCTCCAAACTGGGAAAGATTTCAATATTCTACATATGATAATCCTGCGATAGACCCAGAAGAAATAGACTCTGCAAAAGATGAAGTTGGTTCTATTGTGTTTGCACAAGAGTATTTAGCAGAGTTTGTTGATGCAGGACAAGGCATGCTAAAACCAGAGTGGATGCAATATTTTCAAGTACAAGACAGAATGTATAAAGGTGGTGGTTCTCAATGGCAACCAGAAGAAATGGTTCACTTTGGTGCTGCTGACTTGGCTGTAACTACAAATACTCAATCTGATTACACAGTTGTAATATCTTACGCTATGTCACCTGATATGAAACTCTATGTTGAAGACATGCAAAGGATAAAAATAGAAGGTCCTGACATAATTCCAATGATAAACAATATGTATAAGAAGTATAGGTGGGCATATGTGTGTATGGAAAAACAAGGATTTACTAAAACTTTTATACAAGAAGCACAGCGTAGAGGTATGAGAGTTAGAGAAATGGATGCTAGCAAAGATAAAATAACACAGGCTATGCCTTTATCGGCTAGGATGGAGGCAGGCGATGTGTTATTTCGTTCTAATGCATCGTGGTTGGAAGATTTAGAGAGAGAGCTTATGACCTTTCCTGTAGGTAGAAACGATGATATCGTTGATGCTTTAGTATTAGGTGTACAAGCATTAGTTCAGAGGAGAAGCTGGCAGGCATATTAATGGCAGAGAATAAAAATTTTTTACAAAGAGCAACAGAATATTTAAGTAAACCTAGTGAAGCTTCACTTAGGAAAATGGCTAGTTACAATCAAAGCCTTGCATCAAGCAGAGATAGTTCTGTTTATGGATACAACACAACAGCAGGTTTTTGGGAAACAGCAGAATTAAAAGAAATTGGTGATGGTACAGCAAACTCTGCTGTGGTTGCATGTTTAAATGTACTTGCTACTTCTTTCGCTGAACCAGCATTACAAGTTGTAAAAAGAGACCAAGTATTTGGTGATAGAGAAGTAGATTACAAACATCCAGTTACTGAATTATATAGAAGACCTAATGAGTTTATGTCATCAAGTCTTTTATCACATTATATTGTTCTCTCACTAAATGCTCATGGTGATGCATTTATATTTAAAAACAGAAATTCTAATGGTAAAGTTGTTTCCCTAGTTCCACTAATGCCTGGACTTGTAGATGTTAGAGGTAATACTTCTAAATTAATTACACATTACGAATATTATGCATCTCAAAAAAATGCAAATTCTGGTGAACCAGTAAGAATTGACCCTAAAGATATTATTCATATACGACAAGGAATAGACCCAAATGACCACAGAAGAGGTCATGCACCACTTAAATCAATTCTCCGTGAATTGTTAGGTGATGAAGCAGCAGGTCAATACACTACTGCATTATTAACAAACTTAGCCGTGCCAGGCGTAGTTCTCTCTCCAAGAAATGATGCAATGGGTGGTCCTACTAGGGATGAAGCAGAAGCTATTGCTGAACTTTATAAACAAAAGTTTGGTGGTAAAAACAGAGGTGCACCAATGGTGTTATCTGGCTCAATGAATGTTGAAGTTGTTTCTTTTTCTCCTGACCAAATGAAGTTGACTGAATTAAGAAAACTTCCAGAAGAAAGAGTTTCTGCTGTTCTTGGTGTTCCAGCAATATTGGCTGGACTCGGTGCTGGTCTTGATGCTGCTACCTATAACAATACTGCTGAACTAAGAGAGTTCTTTACTGAACAGAGATTGGTTCCATTATGGAAAACAGTTGCTAATGAATTAACACATCAACTATTAATTCCTGATTTTGGAGATACTGGTCAAACTTGTGATTATGACATTCAAAATGTAAGAGCTTTACAAACCGACATGGATGATTTATATAAAAGAGTAAACATGGGTGTAGCTGGTGGTTGGATAACTATTGGTGAAGCAAGAAAAGTAGTTGGACTAGATGTTGATGAAAATCATAATGTTTATTTAAGACCAATGAATATGTTACAAGTTCCTGTAGGTGGTGAGGCACCGCAACCTACACAAGAACAAGAGAATACTAGAAATAACGACCCACAAGCTGGACAATTAGTTGAAGCTGCTGATAGTGAAGCTAGTTACGAAGCTAAATTATTAAGAAAATTATTTGATGCAAAGATGGACACTGTAGATGCAGTTCCTGAAACCACAAGACAAGCTGTAACATTTACACCATCAAGAAATATGTGGATGTTTACAACACAGGAAGCTGCTGAAAGAAGAGCAGAACAAATTGGTTGTTCAGGTTTTCATACTCATAAGATAGAAGATATGACTTACTATATGCCTTGTAGTTCTCATGAGAGTTTTGAAAGGACAAAAAAATCATACATCGATGGTATTGTTGAAGAGTTAAAAGTTTCATTAGAAGAAGCTGAAGTTTTATTTGAACAGGAATTTGAGATAGGTGAAATGACAGAAGAGAAAGCCCAAGTCTTACCAGAAATTTTTGATACTAGAAAAGAAGCAGAAGAAAGAGCTAAAGTTTTAGGATGTGAAGGTGCACACGAATATGAATTGAATGGTCAAACATATTACATGGCTTGTTCAACACATGAACAATTTGAAAAAGCAATGAGTAAACCAGAAAACGAAGGTAAAGCTTCAGAAAATATTAAAAAAGAAAAACCTATGAAAGATAGGACAAATTTTCCAAGCCCTGGTGATGACCAACAAGTATCTATTTCTAATTCTAAATATAAACAATTTCCTTTTGGTTATGCTAAAAGTTTAAAAGAAGATTACCCAGAAATATGGAGAAGAGGTGGTAATGGTGGTAACCCACCAACCTCATTTACAGGTAATGATGCTTTTAACAGATGGAGTAAATATCAATCTGGAGATAGAAGTGAATCAGTACTTAGCTGGGTTCGTAGAAGAGAACGCTTTATGGGAAGACATCAAAACAATAACAGATTAGCTGGTGTTGTTGCCGCGATTAAATGGGGTGGTGTTCTTAACATGGGAGTTCCTGCAATGAAAAAAGTTATTAGTGACCAAAAAAAAGTTGTTAATGCTAGAAGAAAAGAAGCTAGAAAACTAGCAATAAAAATTGCTGATGAAGTAAGTTCTAAAGCTGTTACTTCTGCAATCTCTAAAGCACTAGATAAAAAAGTCGAAGACCATAATTCTAGTAATCCAAAACATAAGGCAACAAAGAGAATGTTAGTATCAGTTTTTAACAGGGGTGTAGGTGCTTATAGAACTAACCCTAGTTCAGTAAGACCAAGTGTTAATTCAGAAGAACAATGGGGATTAGCACGAGTTAATGGGTTCTTGTTTGCTTTGAAAAACGAGAAGTTTAAGAGAAAGCCATACGATACTGATTTATTGCCTTCAAGCCATCCACTCTCATCTAAAAAACAGATGGCTGAAGTAGATAATAAAGTAAAGAACCCAGACACACCTTAAGATAAATACCACGCATTTTAAAGACTTTTGTTAATGTTTATACTATATGCACCTAAATAAATCTGTTAACAGTTTATATAGGAGATGCACTCGTGAGTGAAATTAAAAATATCGACTTAGAATTTAAAGCAGACGGTGAAGGTAAAGTTTCTGCTGTTTTCTCAGTTTTCAATACATTAGATAGTGACGGCGATGTTGTCGTTCCAGAAGCTATCAAATCAGGATTTAAATCAGGTTCAGTTCCAATGGTATGGGCTCATAAATGGGATATGCCAATTGGTAAAGGTGAAATCAAACAAGATGGTGATAAAGCTACTTTTGAAGGTTCATTCTTTATGGATACCGAGTCTGGAAAAGAAGCATACAACTTAGTAAAAGCTATGGGTGACTTACAACAATGGTCATTTGGTTACAGAGTTAACGATAGCGAAAGAGGTAAATTCAAAAGCAGTGATAAAGAAGTTGATGCTAGATACTTAAAAGATTTATCAGTATATGAGGTATCACCTGTACTTGTAGGTGCAAACCAAGATACATACACAATGGCTATTAAATCTAATAAGGAATTACTAGAAGAACTTACAAAAGATACTTTAAGTTCAGATTCTTTTATAGAAAAAGAGCCAGAAGAAAAACCAGCAGAAGAAATTGTTGCTCATGATGCAAATGCAAAACACTGTGAATGTTGTAGTAAAGGATATGGTTCTTGTGACTATGACAAAACAGGTAAATGTGCAAAAGAGATGAAAAAATCTGCTGACATTGATGAAGTTTCAGAGGAAGAAAAAAAATCTTTCTCAGAAGAAGTTAAAGATGTGCTTGCCGCATTAAATAACTTAATGACACGAGCTAACGCCATTGCGATGTTGCGTGCCAAGGATGGGAGAAAAATAGGAACCAAGGCAACTGAGGCTTTAAGGGCAGTTCAGGAAGACCTTATAGATGCATGGACTGAAATAGATTCATTTATCTCTGAGGTTGGAACCGAAGAAGCTTTAAATGTTGACTTAGAAGAAGAACAAGCTGAAGAGCCTGTAGATGTTGTTGAAGAACCAACAGATACAGTCGATACTGAAGAAGTAGCTGTCGAACCAGAAGAAGATACAGAGAATCCTGAAGAATCTGATGAAGTAGAAGAAGTAGTTACTGAAGAAGTTCCAGTAGATAACACTGAATCAGTTGATAGTGATGACTTGGAAGATGATGTGTGGATAGAAAGCCAAAGATTAATAGCAGAAGCTATTGATGTAGAAGCAACCGACAACGAAGTATAAGTAATCTAATAGGAGATAATTTACAGTGAGTAAAGTACAAGAGCTTAGAGAAAATATTGCTAAGTCTCGTGAAGAACTTAAATCTGTATTTGATGCTCCAGCTGAAGAAGGCAAGTACTCTAATGACCAAAAAGAGAAAATCAAAGGTCTTAATGAGGAACTTGCTGGTTCATTAGACGAGCTAAAGATTGAAGAATCTAAAGCTGCTAATGAAAAAGCTATGGAAGTTAGCAACGAAGTTGTTAATGAACTTCCTGTAGTTGAAGAAGCTCCAGCTGGCGTTAAATCAATAGGTGAGCAATTCACAAATACTGACGCTTATGCAAAATACATGAGCAATGGTGTTAAAGGCGTAGATTCTCAAGCAGAATTTAAAACAACATTAAATACCACAGGTTATCCACCAGAGTCGTTAAGAGCACCTGGAATATTAGAGACAGCTTTAAGAGACCCTAATGCTGTTATTGGATTGTTTGACCAAATTCAAACATCCCAAAACGCATTTGTATATCTTGAAGAGACAACATTCACAAACAATGCAGGTGAAATTGCAGAATCTGGAGACATCTCCAGTGCAAACGAATCAGCATTGGCTTTCACAGAAAGAACAGAGAGCATTCGTAAGATTGCTACTTTCTTGCCTGTGACAGATGAATTGTTGGCTGACGTTTCTGGTATCCAAGGATATGTTAATTCACGTCTCACAACAATGATGAGATTAAGAATGGACAACCAATTACTAAATGGTAATGGTTCCGCTCCAAACTTGACTGGTGTATTACAAAAATCTGGTATTAACACATTTGACTATTCTTCATATTCTGGAGAATTAAGCAGACTTGGACAAGTGTATCAAGCAATTACAGAAATCAGAAAAGACGCTTTTGTCGAACCTGATACAGTAGTTATGCACCCAAGTGACTGGTATCAAATTGTAACAGCAGTTACAGACCAAGCAGGAGATGCAGCCGCAGGTCTTGCTTCTAAGAATCCATTAATCGTAGCCGCAGGTGGCTTTGGTGGCGATGTAGCCGCTAGATTATGGGGTCTTAAAGTAGTTCCGAGCACAGCAATCGCAGAAGGTACCGCATTAGTCGGTAAATTCGGTGGTGGCGATGCTGCTCAAATTGTCATGAGGGAAGGTGTTGACCTTGCCGTATCTGACAGCCATAGTGACTTCTTTGCGAAGAATCAACTAGCTATCAGATTAACCATGAGAATGGGCTTTGTGGTCTATAAACCAACAGCTTTCTGTTCTATAACAAACTTCTAAGTTTGATTTAGACGATAGTGTGAAGAGCCCTCTTCGGAGGGCTTTTCTAATACCAAGTAATTTTATTTTATAAGTTAGGATTAATGATTATGTATACAATTCCAGAAAAAAATATTTATAAGCTACCTGATGGAAAGCTATGGGAAGGTGACCCAGTAGATGTGCCAACTTCACAAGCTGACCTAATTGCTAAAGCTGGTAAAGAATATCCAACTGACTGGCTCAAAGAGCAAGGTTGGGGTAAAAAAGACAAGCCTGCTAAGAAAAAAGCAGCAAAAAAACCAGCCAAAGCAGTTAAAAAATCAGAAGTAGAAGATAAAGCTCTAAAAGATTTCGATACCGAAGATAAGTAAGGAGGTCTAAATGGCTTTCTCAACGGCAGCCGATGTCGAAGCTTATACTCGTATTGATTTTGACAGTGGTTTAGAGTCACATTTAACAGATAATTTAATACCTTTTGTAGATGAATCTATTGTTCAATTTGTAGGATATGATTTAGAACAACAAACTCAAGTTGAAACATTTACAGGTGACCAAACTAAAGAAGTTTTCTTAACACATATGCCTGTAAGGTCTATTACCTCAGTAGTTGAAGATGACTTTACATTAACTGAAGGTTCATCAGCAGATTTTATTTTTTATCCTAATGGTAGAGTAAGAAGATTAGGTAAGAGATGGTCTTATGCAAGAGAAAGAAATATTGTAATAACTTATGTTGCTGGATATACACCTCATGGTGGTGGTCTATCTACAGACTTACCTACTGTAATTAAAATGGTATCTGCTAGAGCATCGGCAAGACTTTTAGAAGCTGTATTAGTAGTTTCATCACAGCAAGAACCTGCTGAAATAGGAGACCAAAATGTATCAGCTGGAACAGCTGGTAATTTTAATTTAGCAGGAACTGAAAGAATTGGTGATTACTCAGCTACCTATAGCATAGGACTAGATGCTTTATCTTTACCACCTTTATCACAATCAGACAGGTCATTACTTTCACCATTCAGGAAATCTTTTTTCGTGTAAATCATGCCTAATAAAAAAGCACCTAGTGTGGAGGAGGCAAAAACTCTATTTTTAGAAAACCCTAATAAATTACTTAAGGAATGGTCTAAAGAATGGGGTGTCTCAGTAGAAAGGGTCAGGCAATTAAAAGTTCAAGCTGGTTTATCTATAGGTAATGACATAGATTACGAAGTTGCAGAACAAGTTATACAAAGAATACAATCTGGTTATGGAACTATAGCTACTAGAAAAACATATAAGGGTTTATCAGTTGGTTATGACAAGTTTAGAACTTGGTGTGTCAAAGATGTAGAACTTAGTAAACGAGTAGAACAAGCTCGTGAAAATTTTTTAAATGCTAGTTACAATCCAACAGAAAAAGTTTGTTATAAATGTTCTGTTAATAAATCTATTAGTGAATATAATAAATCAGCAAAATATAAAGATGGATACAACAGATATTGCAAAGTATGTCATTCACAGATAAAAGACAATAAAGTAAAGATAGACAAAAAAACTTGCATGATGTGTAAACAAAGTCTTTCTCCTAGCTCATTTGATGGCAATTCAAAATTTAGAGATGGTCTTTCATTGTTTTGTAAAACTTGTAAATCGAAAGAAAGAAGAAAGACTAGAAGAATTAACGAAAATCTAGGCATTTAATATAAAGACAGAGATTCTACTTTCTCATACTATATTTATTGTATGGCAGGTGAATACCCTAAAAGACTACTAATAAATACAGTAAACATACAAAGAGTAAGTAATACTGCTGTTGATTCTCGTGGTTTACAAAGTGATTCTTGGTCAAATATTGCTACAGGTATTAAATGTAGGTTGACTATGCAAAATGAAGCAGAGAATAGAAGTGGTAGAAACACAATAGTACAGTCATGGGTTTGTATTATACCTGGTAATCAAGATGTTAAAGCATCTGATAGAATTTATGAGCCTAGCACAGATAAGTATTTTGAAATAAATAGTGTCAATCCATATACAAATAGAGTAGGAAGAGTATTTCACAAAACATTGTCTTTACTTTATAGAGAATAATGGCTAAAAGAGTATCAACAAATCTTGGTGAAAAGGTAATTGTTGAACAGAGACAGTTTGTATCTGAAAGTCGTAAACAATTTTTTCTTTCACAAAGACAAGAAGCAAAATTATATAAAGTAAACAGAAGTTTTTTATGGGCAAAATCTTTTGGTGCTCAAACTGCTGTAACAAATAATTTAGTCAATTTATCTTATGGATTTCTACAGGGATTAAATGACATATCTGCTTTTTTCGTTACAGACAATTTAACAAAATCATTAGCTGCTCGTTATGCGTGGACAAAAGGTGGTAAGTTTTTAGCAGGAATACAAAACAAAGTTGTACCAAGTGGTTATGGTCCTGTTTCAAGAGCTTTGCGTGTGCAAGCAGGTAGACAATCAAAAAATATACTATCTAAAATGTCATCTAAGTTTTTTGTTAATTCTGAATTGACTATACATAATGTTAAGAGTTTTGAAGATGAAATTAAAAGACAAATAAGAGATGGTAGAGGTATTGGTAGGCAATGGTCTTTAATGACAGCAGCTAATGCAATATCTAGTGCACCTGACCCTTACCATCAAGCAGCTAAACTTATGGGTGGTTATGGCAAAAGAAACATGACTTCTGATACTGATTTTGCAAGCAATCAATTTTTTCTTAAAAATACAGATATGTTTAAAAATCTTTTGTCTGAAGGAATGAATGTTTCAGAAGCAAATCACTATTTAAAATTTATGAAAACAGGTTCAAATCCTAATAATTTATTAGATGACTATAGACAAGCTATAGCAAGAAAGACCCCTAACCCTAGACATTATGTTAAGGATATTAGAACAGGTGAAATGTCAGATGATTTAGAGGGTTTGATAGATGAAATTGAAGATTCAGTAAAACCTGCTAAAGAAAAATTAGCAACAAATTATGAAAAAAGAAGAAAAGATGGAGACTATGAAATTATGGGTAGGCAATATTTAGGTATGGACCCTGAAACTGGTGAGCCAAGATATAGAGACTCCAAAACATATCCATCATTTGGTTTTAACATAGGTGAAAATTCAACTGATGCTACTTTCTTTAGACAGTTTTCAGGTAGTGAAGTAGATGACATGATAGAAAGGATGATAGGTAAAACAAGTGGTAGCTTAACTAAATATGGTGATGATTTAGAAAATTATTCGGCTAAATTTGAGATTTTATATGACACAGCTAGAAAATTAAATCATATAGCTAGAGCGAGAAGTAAAGATACAGCACCTTTGATGCCTAAAGGAAAATTAAATATGGCAAGAAGTTATGCACAGGCAAGAAGAAGAGGTGGAGATATAAAAAATGATGGTGTAAGACAAGCTGTACAATTTTTAAACATGACATCAATGGGTATACATGGTGCTCATAGACCAGGTGGAGATGCAGGTGGAACAAGAAGAGATGCTGAAAGATTAGTAGAGATGGTGTTAGGTGCTGAAAAAGGTTTAGGTGATTTTCAAGAAATGTCAGTAATGGTTGGTGGTGGTTTTGGTAGAAATGACACTAAAGGATTCAATAGTTCATATTCAAATGTAATTTTACAAAACAATCCAGCAAAAGCTAACTACATACCATCAAGACAACAAATACAAAAAGCTATACACATTATTCCACCAGAGGATATGCCTAAAGATGATGCATTTTTATCTTTTGGTGTTAGCTTTGGTGGTAGCACACCTCGTTCACAATTTGCAGACTCAATAGTAGATGCTCAACAAATTGAATATGGTGGTCCTGCAACAACTGTACAAACACCATACGCATATCCAAGAAGTTTATTTTTAAATAATGCTGCTTATAAAACTGCCCAAAGTTTAGGTATAAATGCGACATTTAGATTTGGCGGTATGCAAAAAGGAAGCTTTACACAATCATTAACTAATCAAACATTAAGAGGTATATCTCCTCGTGAAAAAGACAGAGGTTTTAACTTACTTGCTGATTATAGATTAAAAACAATAATGAACGCTGAAAACGCTATCTATCAAGATAGGTTGAGGTCAGGTAGGGTTAAGTCAATAAATCCTAGAGCTAGCATATTTGATGACCCATTGAGAAAACAAATGGATGCAGTAGAACAAGCAAGAGCAAGTATTAACAACACTGAAGCATTTAATAAGTTACAAGGTATTGGTGCAAGTGCATTTATGGTTGATGTATTAGAAGATGGTACAGAGATAGTCAGAAAACATAAATTAGAACCTGTATCTGATTTAAGTTCTCCTAATTTAGGAAAGACACCACAAGAAAGATTTAACGAGTCAACTAGAAGAGATGGTAGAAGAAGAGCAGGTGTTAATGATGAAAGAAGTTATATTAATGCTGCAAGAATACAGGATAGATTAATGAATATATTAAGAAAAGAAATTAACTTTCAAGATGGTCCATTCAGAACAAGTATATACAAAGGTATACCAGGAACAGAAGGCTCAGGTGCAAGCATGTTTGACCCTAAAGACTATGAATGGATATATACAACAAGAATACCTAGGGGTATGGTAGATGCAGGATTAACTTCGGAACAATCAATTATTGATTATATAGATGAGATATATACAAAAGATAGAAACATGGCTATTGATAATTTTCGTAAAGATTTGTTATTAAGAAGTCCTGGTACACAAGAATTAAGAGATATTGCAATAGCAGAAGTAAATGCAAAAGGAAATTACAACCCTATTGATGCCGAAAAAAAGGCAGAAGATGTGCTTGAAAGACTGCAACTAGAACAAGGCTACCACATTGATAATGAAATTATGAGGTATGAAGCTGAATGGGATGCTAATGCAGATAGACATTTTGAAGAAACATTAGATAGGACTGTAGATGAAATAGGACAATATTTATTAGCTGTATCTAAGAGCACTGGAGATGAAGCAATGAGTTTTTACAATTCTGGACTTGGTAAATTTGAAAAAGCACCATCTTTTAGAGAAATTGAAAGTGACATTCAAAGCACATTTGAAAGTGCACAAAAAGAATATATAGATTCAAGAATTGCTAAGGGAGATAATTTAAATCAAATATTAAGTTCAAAAGAATTTAAAGAGTTCTTAGCAATACAAAGAGGTATTATGAAAAATACATATAGCGAATATGGAATTGAGTTTACAACATCAGAAAGTGGTAGAAAGGTTATAGCAGTATTTCCAGGCAGAGATGATGAAGAAGATTTAAGAATTACACTTGAGCAATATATTCGTGATGATGCTGATAGAAAATTTGATGCACCAAGTAACTATGATGCTGATTATATAGAAAGGGTCAGATTGGATATGGACCCAGATAATGTAGGTGAACTATATATTGAAGGTTATGATGGTAAATCCATACCTGGAGATTTTAGAGATACTGGTGTTCAAGGTGACCCAGTATTTGAAGAGTTCTTAAGGGGCGATTCATCCGACAAAAATTTTGTAGAAAACTTTATGGTTGTTTTAAGAGAATTAAGAATATCTGACAGTGGTAAAAGAAGTAAAGGGTGGTCTGTAAAAGAAATTTATGGAGATTATGTAGTTGTAGATAGTAATGAGGGTCAAAAACAAAAAGACTTTACTACTTCAGGTCAATTAGGAAAAGCACTAGAAAACATTGCTGCAGATATAAACCAAGGCGAAAATACACAGACTTTAGCTTTATTGCTATTTGGTTATGGTGATGAACTGTTTAATACTACTTTTAAAGTTATAATGGAAACTTCTTCACAAGTTGGTTCAGACCAAAGAATTTTTTCAGAGGTAGCTCCTAGAAGAGAGGTATTAGAATTGTTAAATCGATTACAAAATTCTGGTGACCTAGTAAAGAAAAAAAGAGCAGTTAAGGATTTTTATATGAATATGGGTTACAGATACTAATAACATATTGTAAGAATTGCTATGGTAGTATTTTTATATGCCAAACACAAGAGACATAAACCAAAAAGTACCACCTGATGCAGAAATTATTGCAAGAGCGTGGATGCTTGACCAATCACCAATAACAGCTTTAGTCGATACACGAGTTGCTACAAGATTACCAAGAGGTGCTGAAATGCCATTTGTAGTTTTGTTTAGAGCTGGTGGTGCATTATTAAATCCTAGAAGTGAAGCACATATTCAAAGTGCTTTAATACCAATGGAATGTTATGCAGGTCGTTGGGGTGGTACTGATGATACTGCTGTTCCTGATTATGGTGCAGCAATGGACTTAGCAAATACCATAATTCAGTCAGCTTTCAATTATAGTAATGGGTATATACAAAGCAGTGATGGTTTAAAAGCCAAAATCTACAGTTTTGAGATTGTGCAAATGCCAACTCGAATTGAAGAAACAACCACTGGTTTGGGAAGATACGCTATCGCATTATCTATGACATATAGAGATGCAAGCTAGGAGATTATATGTTTGGTAACAAAGAACAAGAGAATAAGATGGTGAAAGTTAAACTTAACCCTCTATTTAATAAAGCAAACTCAGCAAGAGATGTCGTGTCTGGAAAAACTTTTCAGACAGGAGAATGGGTGGAAATTGAGTCCGAAGACTGGGATAGGCTAAAGGAAAAAAGCTGGACCTTAGATGGTAAAGCATATCCTTTGCTTATTGAAGTTGATGAGGAAGTCACTGAAGAAGAAGACAATGACGCTTCAGAGGACTATGTGGATAAAGACATTGAAGACTTTGCCGATAATGGCAGTGTCTTGCAAGATACTGAAGTAGAAGAAGAATAATTAGGAGATAAATTATGCCAAACACAAATGGTACAATATCTGAAGTTATTGTTGGTACTGGTGTACTTTATGTTGCAGCAATATCCAATGATGGTAACGCTACTGGAGACTATGTAGCTTTTCCTGGAGACAACACTGGAGCATGGGCTGACCCTGCTGCAGACTGGGTCGACGTTGGGTATTCCGAAGACGGCTGGACTCTTGAAATGGATAAAACATTTGAAGACATTATGGTCGCTGAAGAAATTGACCCAATTGCAACATTCAAAACTGCACAAGAAGTTAGATTAACTGGTGAATTAGCACAGGCATCTATGAGTAACTTACAAGTTGCTCTTGCTGGTGGTACTTTCACAGAAGATGATACTGATTATGCATCAGGATACGACAGCTTAAAACCACCTTCAACAGACGACTTTGATGAGAAATCATTGTTGTTAATTGTTGATGGTCCTGCTGGTGCTGATAGACATGTGGAAATTCCTCGTGCTATCAATGTTGGAGCTTTTTCAATGGCTCACCAAAAAGCACCTCAGAAGGTTGTTATTGCAACTGAGTTCAAAGTACTTAAGCCAAAGTCTGTACAATCAACAAATCAATTCCTTGAATTGTTTAGAATTATTGATAATACAAACGATAGCGATGTATTCGACATTAACTAATAAGGTTAAAAAATAATAATGATAGTGATAGGAGGTCAGTGTGGCTGACAATTTTAAAGATTTCGATTTAGCTCAAGAAGAAGCTGAAGAGAAAGCAATTAAGGTAAAACTAGGTGGAGAAGAGTATACTTTTCCCCATGCTTTACCAGCAAGAACAGTTCTTGCACAAATGCGTTGGATGGATGAGACTGGTTCTATTCCAACACAAGTTATACCTGAATGGTTAGCATCGATTGTAGGACAAGAAGTCTTAGATGAGATGCTTGAAAATGGAGCAACTTGGAATCAACTTGAAGAATTACTTACTTGGTTGTTAGAAAAATATAACTTACAACAAGGTGATGAAGAGGTTGAAACCGAAACTTCCGAAGAGGATGGCTCCCCAAAATAGCGTTTAAGCTCAGTGAAATATGGTTTCGTTGGGCTTCAATAGAATCAGACTTTCAACGACATTACAACATTGATAAACCATTAGAGGTTACTTGGAGAAAGTTTATGATATTACTAACTAATCTACCAGTGGATTCTTCTAATTTCTATGCACCACATTACAATGCTTTGATGAATGATGAGACATATGAGCATGAAGATAGCACAAAACCACAAAGAGGTTGGTGGAAAAAAGAATTAGACAGAATTAGAGGTCGTGGCAACAGACCTAGAGAACAAGTGTCAGTCGAAGATTTTGTTTCTGATGCAACAAATAAAAAGAAGAGAGTTAGGTAATTATGGACAAATATGGCAGTAGCAAAAGGTAAACAAGTAGCAACAGCTACAGTTGGTCTGCAATTCGTAGCAGATGGCTCTGGATTAGGTAGAGCATCAAAACAAATATCTAGTCAATTAGTTTCTTTACAAAGAAAAACTTCTACTGTCGGTAAATCTATGGCAGGTATTGTTCCTGCATTTGCTGCTACTGGTGGTGCAGCGTTTGCCGCTTTTAGATTTGCTACACAACAAGCTATACAATTTCAAGACAGCTTTGCTGGTATAAAGAAAACACTTAACTTTACAAATAGTGCCGTAACAACTACAGAACAAAAATTTAAAAACTTATCATTAGAAATTAGAAATCTTGCTAAAGAAACACCAATATCTGTAAATGAATTAAATAAAATTGGTGAAATTGGTGGACAGTTAGGTATATCAGCTACTTCAATAGGTAAATTTGTTGACACAATATCAAAACTTACTGTAGCTACAACTATGGGTGCAGAGGATGCCGCTTTTGCTATATCAAGACTTGCAAATATCACTGGAACTGCTGAAAAAGATTTAGACAACCTTGCATCTGTATTAGTTAGATTAGGTAACGAATTTGCTGCTACTGAAAGTGAAATAATAAACACTTCATTAGGTATTGCAACCGCAATGGAAGCTTTGTCTAGTGAGTTTACAAATTCAGGTGTAGATGCATTAGCTTTTGCTACAGCCTTAAAAGCTGTAGGTGTTCAATCTCAATCTGGTGCGACTGCCGTACAAAGAGCTTTAGATACTTTAGGTAAAGCTGTTTCTAATGGTGGTAGGGAGTTAGGTTTATTTGCTGACTTAGCACAAATGAGTGAAAAAGCATTTAGTGATTTAGTTGCAATAGACCCAGCAAGAGCATTTTTAGCATTCTTACAAGGATTAAGAGCTGTTGATAACGCTGGTGGTAATACATTTGCTGTATTAGAAGAGTTAGGTTTAGCACAACAGAGAACAGTAAGAGCTTTAAGAGCTATGGCCTTTGCTGCTGATGATGTCGAAAGAGCTTTAAGTACTGCTAATGAAGAATTTTCTATAAATACAGCACTTACTGAAGAAGCTGAAAAAAGATACGAAACATTCACTTCTCAAACTGGTATTTTAAGAAACAATATCAATGAGATAGGTATTGCTATGGGAGATGAACTTCTTCCAGTAATGACAGATGTCATAAAATCTTTTTCAACAATAGCT
>Ga0209929_1000035_pt1 | contig 45829 bp, 66 predicted proteins | sample SalPon2_C_H2O_MG_2_FD_185731 | JGI IMG/M metagenome (GOLD analysis project Ga0209929, IMG submission 185731) | Salt pond water microbial communities from South San Francisco under conditions of wetland restoration - Salt Pond MetaG SF2_C_H2O_MG... ... | reverse complement strand
ATTTAATGTTAGCTGAATGGGCTAATAGAGGTTTAAATCTTTGGACAATTCAAAAACAAGAAAAAACATTAGCGGCTAATACAACAGCTTTAACAGGAACTGATTTATTTGGTTCTGCGGCTGATGACAGTTCACAGATTGTTGATATTACTGATGTCATTATTCGTGATTCAAGTAATAATGATTATTCAACATCAAGTATAAGTAGAGCTACATATTGGAATTATACCGTTAAAACGACCAGCGGACGACCAACTCAATACTATTTTGAACGTACGATAAACCCAACACTATATCTATATCCTGCTGCAGACTCAGCATACACTCTAATATATTATGCTCTTGTTCGGATGAAGGATTCGGGCGATTACACGAATAATAATGAGATTCCTTTTCGTTTTCTTCCATGTTTATCTGCTGGATTAGCTTATTACATAGCTATGAAAAAAGCGCCAGACAGAATTCAATTATTAAAACAAATTTATGAAGATGAGTTCCAACGAGCGGCGGATCAAGATGGTGAAAGAACAAGTTTATTTTTGACTCCTAAAACATATCTTCCAGGAGTTTAAATGGCTAGATATGCATCAGGTAAATTTGCTTTACGAATATCGGATCGTTCAGGTATGGCGTTTCCTTATAATGAAATGGTGCAAGAGTGGAATGGATCATGGGTCCATATTAGTGAGTTTGAACCTAAACATCCGCAGCTAGAACCACTACCACGTGTAACAGACCCTCAATCTTTACAATATGCTAAGTCTCAAAAAATTAGTGCTATTGTTCCTTTGACCAATAACCTTTATGCTAGAAATATATTTGGTGTCAAAAAACAAACTATATCACAATTTAATCCAATACCATCTCCAGGGGCTTATGAGACAGTGATTGTCAATACAATGCAACCTTTAGAAGGGACAGATCAAGAGAATAAAGATATAGAAATTAAATCATTTTTAGGTACAATAACAGTGAGTATAACATGACAACTTATTCAGAATTACAAACACAAATCAGAGATTACACAGAGACATCTAGTGATGTTTTAACAGACTCTATTCTTGATGATTTTATTCAACATGCGGAAAAACGTATATTTAGAGAAGTTGATTTAGATGTATATAGGTCCTATCAATTTGCTAGTCTGACACAAGGCAATCCTTTTGTTACCTTACCAGGTGCCAATACAGGGCAATTAGCCTTTATTCGTTCTGCTCAGATATATCCAGCAACAGGAACACCTACTCGTGATTATTTGGAGCAAAAAGATATTTCCTATATGAATGAATATTGGCCAGATCGAACATCTCAAGCCCAACCAAAATACTATGCAATGTGGGATCAAGACACAATATATCTTGCACCTACACCAAATTCCAATTATAATATTGAATTAGCTTTGAACAAGCAAGAAACTGGATTATCCTCATCTAATACAACAACTTGGGTGAGTACAAATGCTCCAAGAGTTCTTTTATATGCTTGCCTATCGGAGGCATATAAGTTCTTAAAAGGACCAGATAATCTTTTAGCTTTCTATGAACAAGGCTATCAACAAGCACTACAAGGCTTGCAACTTGAACAACAAGGTAGAAGAAGACGTGACGAATACTCTGATGGTGTTCTCCGACTTCCTCTAGAATCGAAACAACCATAAGGAGATTAAAATGGCAATATCGTCAGCTATATGCAACACTTTTAAACAACAGTTGTTGGAAAGTAAGCATGATTTCGCTAGTGGCGGGGATACATTTAAAATTGCGTTGTACACTTCATCTGCAACTTTAGGTGCTTCTACTACAGACTATTCAGCGACAAATGAAATAACAAACACATCTGGTTCGGCTTATACAGCAACTGGAGAAACTTTAACGGGTCAATCTGTTACAGGAGGCTCTGGAGCATCAACAGCTTTTGTTGATTTTGCGGATGCACAATGGACTTCTGCTAGTTTTACTGCTAACGGTGCATTGATTTACAACACCACAACTGATGGTGGATCAAGTACAACAGATGCAGTTTGTGTATTAGCATTTGGTGGTGACTTCACAGCATCAAACGGTACGTTTACTGTGCAGTTCCCTGCAGCAAATACAAGTGATGCTATTATAAGAATTTCATAAGGGAGGGTCTCAATGGCTTTTGTCCTTAATGATCGTGTTAAAGAAACAAGTACCACTACAGGTACGGGTACTATTGATTTAGCAGGATCCTCTGATACTTTTGAAACATTTGTTGCTGGTATTGGTAATAGTAATATAACTTTTTATTGTATATCACACCAAACAGCTAATGAATTTGAAGTAGGTATAGGAACAGTAACGGATGCAACACCAGATACCCTTTCTCGTACCACTATTATATCAAGCTCTAATAGTGATGCAGCAGTAAATTTTTCTGCAGGAACAAAAGATGTCTTTTGTACATATCCTGCAACAAAGGCACCATCTGCTTCTATGTCAGCAACCACATATGTAACAACACACAACTCAACATTAAGTGATGATCAAACAATAGATTCAGGAGTTTTAGCAGGCCCTGTAACAATTACAGGTACGCAAACAATAACAGGTAATGTGGTAATAATATAATGGCATCAGAAATTAAAGTTAATAAAATCTCTCCTTCGTCGGGAACCTCTTTCACTCTAGGGGACTCAGGTGATACCTTTACGGTGCCCTCTGGCGTAACATTACAAAACAATGGAACAGCTGATGGTTTTGGCGCTGTTGATTGGCAGACTGGTGATATTAAAACATCTACTTTTACGGCAGTAGCAGGCAAAGGATATTTTGTTAATACTACTGGAGGAGCTATTACAGTTAATCTTCCAGCAGGAAGTGCAGGAGCACAAATAGGTTTATTAGATTATGCAGGTACATGGGACACAAACAATTGTACTGTGGCAGCAAACGGTTCAGAAAACATACAAGGCTCAACTGACGATGCAATTTTTTCTAGAGATAGAGAAGCTTTACAAATAATTTATGTAGATGCAACTCAAGGTTGGGTAATCACAAGTGTTGCAGATCAAGGTGGTACTCAAACAACATATTATGCTGCTTCAGGTGGAACAGAGACAACATCAGGAGACTATAAAATTCATACTTTTAATTCAAGTGGAACATTTACTGTTTCATCTGTAGGTAATGCCGATGGAGGCGCTGTTTCTTATATGGTAGTAGCAGGTGGCGGTGGAGGTGGAGCAACTCAACCTAGTAACCGTGGCGGCGGTGGAGGAGCAGGTGGATTTAGAGAATCAAAAGCAACTGGTGATCCTTACACAGCAACTCCAGCAGCAGCTTCAGGAGGTTTAGCTCTTACTGCTCAAGCTTATCCTATTACAATAGGTGGCGGAGGTGGTGGCGGTACTTACCCAGGTAGTAACGATCCAGTTCAAATAGGTGTTTCGGGAAGTAATTCAATTTTTAGCACTATTACATCCGCAGGTGGCGGAGGTGGTGGCGGAGGTTCTCCTCCAGCTACTGGATTAGTTTTTCCAGGCGCTGCTGGCGGCTCTGGTGGCGGTGGCGGTGGCGGTGGCCCTGGCCCTGGCACTTGCGGAAGAGGCGGTGGCGGAGGAAATACTCCTCCTGTAAGTCCTCCTCAAGGAAATAAAGGTGGTGCTGGTGGTTTACATCCAGGAAATCCAGGTTCAGGCGATCAAGCTGGAGGTGGAGGTGGAGGTATCTCTACACGAGGAGAATCAGCTCAACCTAGCGCAACTGGTGGAACTGGAGCAGCAGGTTTACAATCTTCTATAACAGCTTCTCCTGTATATTATTCTGGTGGTGGATCAGCTGATGGACCAGGTGGCGGAGGCGGACCAGTAAATGGTGGCGCAGGTCCTGGTGCTAATGCAGCAGCAAATATTGGAGCTGGCGGTGGAGGTGCACTTAATTCTCCCACAACAGGTGCTAATGGTGGTTCAGGAATTGTTGTAATCAGATACAAATACCAAAACTAATGATATGGCAAATGTACGAATTCGTGATCAAGGAAAACTTACACTAAAAGATTCAGATAATTCTAATTCTGTTTCTCTACAAGTCCCTAGTACTGTTTCATCTAGTCAAGATTTTATTCTTCCTAATGCTGATGGTTATAATAACAATGTTCTTAAAACAGATGGTTCAGGTAATTTATCTTTTATAGATATAGATACCGTATCGGTTCCAAATATTAATTGGCAAACAGGAGATGTAAAAACATCTGATTTTTTCACAGGTAGCGGATCAGGTTTTTTTGTTAACACTACATCAGGTGCAGTTACATGTACTTTAGCTGCAAGTCCTAGCGTAGGTGATTTTGTAGCTTTTAAAGATTATGCTGGTACATTTGCAACTAATAATTTTACAATAGCTAGAAATGGAAATAATATTCAAGGATCGGCAAGTGATTCGGTTATATCAACCAACAGAGCATCAGTCGTTTTACAATACATAGATGCAACAAAAGGTTGGTTATATTTAATAGAAAATAATGTTGGTGATTTAGAAGGACCAACGTACATAGCAGCTTCAGGCGGTACTGAAACTACATCTGGTGATTACAAAATACATACGTTTACAAGCACAGGAACATTTACCGTGTCATCTGTAGGTAATTCTAAAGGCGGAGGTGCTGGAGTTTCATATATGGTCATAGCTGGTGGAGGTTCTGGTTCTGGTGATGGTTCTGGCGGCGGCGGTGCTGGTGGTTACAGAGAGGGAAAAAACTCTGGTGATCCCTATACAGCTTCACCATTAAATGCACCTTCAGGTTTAACAGTAACAGCGCAAGCTTACCCTGTAACAGTAGGAGCAGGTGGATCAGCTCCTTATTTTTGTCAAGGGGCGAGTGGAGCTAATTCAGTTTTTTCAATAATAACTTCAGCAGGTGGCGGTGGTGCAGGTCATCCTCCTGGTCCATCTCCTGGAGATAAAAATGGCGCTGCTGGTGGTTCTGGTGGTGGTTCTGGAGCTAGTTTTAGTGGCGGAGCAGGTAATACTCCTCCTGTATCTCCTCCTCAAGGCAATGCAGGAGTTGCTGGTGCTTCATACCCTTCTTGTAGAGGTCAATCTGGAGGTGGCGGAGGCGCAGGTGGCGCTGCTCCTGCTGTTTCAAATACACTTGATGGAAGTTCTGCTATTGGAGGTGTAGGAACAACAACTAGTATTAATGGTTCTCCTGTTGGTAGAGCAGGTGGGGGTGGTGGTAGAGCAAGCGCTTCTTTTGAGCCTGTACCTGGTAGACCAAATGATGGAAATGGCGGAGGACCTTTTGGTGGCGGTATTGGTGGAACAAGTTCTGTTCCTGCTCCAGCAGGTGGAAATGGAACAGTTGTAGGAACTGCAGGCACAGCTAACACTGGCGGAGGTGGAGGTGGAGGAGCTAGTAACTCTCCAGGTAAATCTGGTGGTTCAGGTGTTGTAATTATTCGCTACAAGTATCAAAATTAATATGGTAAAAAACATTTATGTCTGAAATAAAAATTAATAGTCAAGGTGAAGTAAAATTATACGATTCAGATAATTCAAACTATGTAGGACTTAAAGCTCCAGCAACAGTTGCGTCTGATGAAACATTTATATTACCTAGTGCTGATGGTAGTGCAAACTTTTTACTTAGAACAGATGGATCAGGAAATTTATCTTTTATTGATGTTGCAGGATTAACAGAGCCAGGTATTGATTGGCAATCCACTATTAAAACAGGAGACTTTACAGCAGTATCTAGTGAAGGATATTTTATTAATACAACAAGTGGAGCTATTACTGCTACATTACCATCTAGTCCAAGTCCAGGAGATGTTGTAGCATTTAAAGATTACGCAGCAACGTTTGCAACAAACAATTTAACAATAGGACGAAACAGTTCTAACATTCAAGGTAATGCTACTGATTCAGTGTTGTCTACAAACAGAGCAAGTGTTGTTCTTGTATATGTAGATGCTACCAAAGGGTGGTTATATGTACAAGAATCTAATGTCGGAGATTTAGAAGCAGCAAGTTATGTAACAGCTACAGGTGGTACTATTACTACTTCAGGCGATTACAAAATTCATACTTTTACTGCTAGTGGAACATTTACAGTTAGTTGTGCAGGAAATACTTCTGGTTCAACTACCGTTGACTATCTTGTAGTTGCAGGCGGTGGTGGTGGTGCAGTTCAATCAACTGGTCCTCAAGGTGGAGCTGGTGGCGCTGGCGCTGGTGGAATGAGATTTTCTTTTCCAAATCCAGCTACGGGCGGTACACCTGTTTCTGTACAAGCTTATCCTATCACTGTAGGTGCAGGTGGATCTGGTGGAACAGGAACAGCTCCTAGTGGAACTAATTCAACTTTTTCAACAATAACTTCAGCTGGCGGCGGTGGAGGGGGCGGTGGCCCTGATTCAACTCCTGGCAAAGCTGGTGCTAATGGTGGATCTGGTGGTGGCGGTGCATATGGATGCGGTGTTGAAGGCACAGGTAATACCCCTCCTGTTAGTCCTCCTCAAGGTAATCCTGGTGGTAATGGATCTAGTGCTGGTTTTGGCGGTGGAGGTGGCGGTGGTCACAGCGCTAATGGTGCACTTAATGCGAATGATTCAAACGGTAGCCCTGGCGGTGCGGGATCTCCCCTTAGTATTACAGGTTCTCCTATAACTTACGCAGGCGGTGGATCAGGTGGTTCATACGGCTCTGGAACAAATACTGCTGGCGGTGCTGGTGGTGGCGGTGCTGGCGGTAAAGGATGTGCCGCACCTGTACCTGAAAGATCAGGCACTCCTGGAACTGCTAATACAGGTGGCGGTGGTGGTGGTTCTGGCCCAGGTTCTGGCGGTCCGACTCCTCCTCCTGCTGGCGGTGGTAATGGTGGTTCGGGTGTTGTAGTAATAAGATACAAATACCAAAATTAATGTTTAACAAAAAAGATTTTTAATATAATATAAGGAGATAGATATGGCACATTTCGCAAAATTAGGAATTAATTCAAAAGTTATTGGCGTAGAAGTCGTTGCAGATGCAGACTGTCAAAACGCTGATAATAATGAAGATGAACAAGTAGGGATACAGTTCTTAGAAAATATACACGGATGGCCTTTATGGAAACAAACATCTTACAATACACAAGCTAATGTTCACTCTTTAGGTGGAACTCCTTTTCGCAAAAATTATGCGGGAATAGGTTACACTTATGATGAGGACCGTGATGCATTTATTCCGCCAAAACCACATGCATCATGGGTCGTCAATGAAACTACATGTGTTTGGGAAGCTCCTGTAGCTTATCCAAGTGTTACGACATATAATACAACTTGGACACAAGCAGACATTGATGCTAACAAAGCACCAGATGGAACAAGTGCTGGAGATGCAAGGGTAGCTAATTACGAAATTTTCTGGGATGAAACTAACACTCGTTGGGTTTGCAAAGATGTATCCGATCCAGTTAATAATTTTAGATGGGATGCTAGTGCTTCCGCTTGGGTTGCCTTATAATTAATGTTTAATAAGAAAGTTCTATCCGAACAGTTTGTTATTACACATAAAGTTTCTGATCTTCTTAAAGTAGATAAAAAAAATTTAATAGCAAACGCCATTCGTAATCACGTTTTAGATAAACGTTTAAATGACGAAGATTGGTATGCTGATTATAATTATGTAAAGATAGATGATCATCAACATCTAGCTTGGATACATGATTATATGAGAGATCATTACCGAGGAGAGTATGGACCTACTCCTATATTGGTTAAAAGAGGTGGTTTAGTATTAATGCCTAATGAAAATTTAGGATCGCATCATCATATTGATGATTGGGATTATGAAGGATCTCCTGAAATATCTGTTTTATATTGTTTAAAAGAAGGAGACAAACCATCAACTGTCATGTTTGAATATGAGTTTGGAAGAAACAAAAAAAGACGGTGGAAACAAGAATTAAAAGAAGATACTCTTATTATATTTTCCTCCTATTTAAGGCATTCTATAAGCAAAAATTTTAATAAAGACCCAATAGTAGCTCTTTCATTTCAGTTCCAATTGCTATAAAATAATGCTATCAAAGAGGCATTATGACGATTGAAATTGATGGCGTAAATAATACACTTAAAACAGACAAGATAGAACCTCAATCAGGTACCGCTTTACAAGTAGGGGCTTCAGGTGACACTATAACATTACCTTCGGGAGCCACATTAAATATTGCAGGAACTATAACAAATTCAGGAACCGCAACGGGCTTTGGTGCTCTTGACTGGCAAACATCCGATGTAAAGACATCAACATTTACTGCTGTGGCAGGAAAAGGATATTTAGTAAATACAACAGGAGGTGCTATCACCGTAAATTTACCAGCAGGTTCTGCTGGAACACAAATTGGTTTAGTAGATTATGCAGGAACTTGGAATACAAATGCATGTACTATTGCTCCTGATGGTTCTGAAAAAATAGAAGGTGCTACTCAAGATGTTGCTTTAGAAAATGAAAGAGAATCAGTAACACTACTTTATCAAGACTCAACTCAAGGTTGGATAGCTATTAGTAACAGTGATGGAAAAATAGTAAATCCTACATACATAGCAGCTTCAGGTGGTACGGAAACTACTTCTGGTGATTACAAAATACATACGTTTAATTCTACTGGTACTTTTACCGTTTCTTCTGTTGGCAACTCTGCTGGCGGTGGAGACGAAGTTTCATATATGGTCATAGCTGGTGGCGGTGGTGGCGGTACAAATAATCCTGCTTCTTCTACTGGTGGTGGCGGAGGTGGTGCTGGCGGATACCGTGAAGGTAAAGCTTCTGGCGATCCCTATACAGCTTCTCCTCTAAATGCTCCCGCAGGTTTAACAGTTACGGCTCAAGCTTATCCTATTACCGTAGGTGGCGGCGGTGCAGGTACTTCAGACCCAGGTTTAAATTCTGTTTTTTCAACAATAACTTCTGCAGGTGGTGGTAATGGTGCTTCTTATAATCAAGGTTTTCCTGGAGCTAATGGTGGATCTGGTGGCGGTGGCGCGTACGCAAGAGGCAATGGAACAGGTAACACTCCTCCTGTAAGTCCTCCTCAAGGTACTGATGGTGGTTACACTGGTGGAGCATCTCCTGGTTCTTTTCGTGCTGGAATGGGTGGCGGTGGCGCTGGCGGAGTTGGTGGTGATGTAAGAGTAAGCACTGGCGGAGGTCTTGGTGGTGCTGGAACAACTTCTAATATTTCAGGTTCTCCTGTAGGAAATTCTGGTGGCGGAGGAGGCGGCGGTGGTCAATTTGGTGATTGTGCTGGCGGAACTGCTTCTGATGGTGGCGGAGCTGGCGCAGATAATAATACTGGCTCTCCTGGTAGTGGCGGAACGGCTAATACAGGCGGAGGCGGAGGCGGTGCTGGTGGTCAAACTGCTAGTAATGGCGGAGCTGGTGGTTCTGGTAAAGTAGTTATTAGGTACAAGTATCAAAATTAATTTTTTATCGTCTATGCCAAGAGCAGGTAATACTTTGCTTGGCTCACTAATTAATCAAACAAATTTTATAAAAGTTACACCAAACAGTATAGCTGTTGAAATGATTCATCGAATATTATGTATTGATCAAACAGATATTTATAAAAACTTTCCTGACAAACAAGGTTTGTTAGATGCTGCAAAAAATGCATTATATTCTTACTATGATCACTATCACTGTAGTTATGTTTTAGATAGAGGTGATTGGGGTAAACCAGGTAATTTACAATATTTAAAAGATCTTAATATACCTAGAAAATTTGTAATTTTATACAGACCAGTATTTGAATGTTTAGCTTCAACATTAAAAGCTATGAATCAATTTGATGAAAAACTATGTGATGAGTTAATGAGCAAAACATTAAACTTAGGTAATTGTATTTGGAGTATAGAAAACATAATTAAAAGTGAGGAAGATTATGTTATTGTTACATACGATCAATTAGTTAACAATCCTCAAGAAACAATAAATACCATTTTTGATTTTATTGAAGCTCCGAGATATAATATAAATCTTAAGAATATTGATCAATTTGCAGTAAATAATCTGTCTTATTTTGATGATGATGTGCCATGGCACACTATTAGAACAAGTAAAATAGAGAAAAATCAATATGATTATATGTCAATGATACCAACAAATACCATAGAAAAATATCAAAATGTGCATGACAATCTTGAAAAATTAATTAAAGAAGGTATAAGATAAAATAAGAAAATTAGAATGCAGTTAGAAAATTATTATTGGTGTTTTCATGGAGCTATACCATCACGAATATGTGATGATATTGTTGCATATGGAAAAGAATTAAAAGAAGAAACAGGTGTTACATGGGGTTATGATAAAGACAACATGACACCTAACGAACAAAAAAAATTAGAAAAACAACGTAGCTCAAATGTTGTATGGATGGATCCTGTATGGATTTATCGTGAGTTACATCCTTTAGTACATGAAGCAAATGCAAATGCGGGTTGGAATTTTCAATGGGATTTTTCTGAGGCTTGTCAATTTACAAAATACGTAGGATCAAAAAAACAACATTATGATTGGCACACGGATAGTGGACCAAGAAAAAATGAAAACGGTAAAATAAGAAAACTATCAATGACCGTAGCTTTAGTGGATGGCAGTGAATATGAAGGCGGTGACTTTGAAGTAAATTTAAATGAACCTAACAAAGAGGCAGTTCATGTTATAAAACCTGCAAGGTTAAAAGGTTCAGTAACAATATTTCCTTCTTTTGTTTGGCACCGTGTTACTCCAGTAACATCAGGTACAAGGTATTCATTAGTTAATTGGCATCAAGGATGGCCTCACACATGATGGCATTTCAAGAATATTTTAAAACACCTATATACATGGAAAATTTATCTCATTGGGTAGATGACATAAATAAAAAATGTGAAAAGCATTTAGATCAAATTAAACAATCAAAAAAATACAAAGAAAGAGTTAAAAAGAAAAATTCAGATTTTGGTGAGGTAGCTCATTCATATCAAATAGCTTCGGATCCTGAACTTAAATTTTATATAGATCATATAGGTCAACGGTCATGGGAATTTTTAGATCAAATGGGTTTTGATTTATCTAATCATACATGTGTGTTTACTGAATGTTGGGTACAAGAATTTCCTAAAGATGGAGGTGGTCATCACAACTCACATGTTCATCCTAATAATCATGTATCAGGATTTTTGTATTTAAAAAGAGATGAAGACGGTCCCGTGCCCGTGATACACGACCCACGGCCCGCTGCTTTGTTATCAGCCTTACCACAAAAAGATCAAACACAAATTACCTATGCTTCTGATTCAGCACATTGGAAACCTACACCAGGTACATTAATAATTATGCCTGCTTACGTTACACATCAATACTCTGTAGGTGGACCTAATCAAGCGTTTCGTTTTATACATTTTAACATACAAGCAATACATAATAGTTTTATGAAAACAGAGGAGAAAAAATGAGTTTTGAAAAAGATAAATATGAAGTAGTAAAAAAAGCAATATCAAAAGATGTTGCTGGTTTTTGTTATGCATATTTTTTAAACAAAAGACAAGTAGCAAAACATTTACAAGATACAAGATACATATCTCCTTTTGATGAAAGTTGGGGAACGTGGAAAGATAGTCAAATACCTGACACCTATTCTCATTATGCAGATCTTGTCATGGAAACATTAATGGTAAGAGTACGACCAAAAATGATGGAAGTAACAAAAATGAATTTAATTCCAACCTATACTTATGCAAGAATTTATAAATATGGTGATATACTACATCGACATAAAGATAGACCATCATGTGAAATATCATGCACCTTAAATCTTGGTGGTGATGAATGGCCTATATATTTAGATCCAACAGAAGGGTTTGGTAATAAAGGTAAAAAAGTTATATTAAAACCAGGAGATATGCTTGTATATAGTGGATGTGACCTAGAACATTGGCGTGATGCTTTTGAAGGTCAAGACTGTGGTCAAGTATTCTTACATTACAATAATAAAGCGGGCCAGTTTCAAGAAAGCAATGCTTTTGATGGTAGGCCTATGCTTGGATTACCTTCGTATTATAAAAAAGCACAGTAGACTAATTCACTTTTTATAGTTAAAATGCCTTTATGGCATTAGGTTTATCAGGTTTTTCAGAAGCCCCTTTTTCAACCCTTAGTGGTCAAAGTGCGTTAGTTGCGGTATCTGGCTTATCAGCAACAACTGCATTAGGTTCAACAACTATAGGACTTGTACCAACAATAACGGGTCAGTCTATGACTTCTGCACTTGGAACAGTTGGAGGAGCATTAGATGTAATTCCTACTGGTCAGTCTATGACTTCTGCTGTTGGTTCAGTATCTTTAGTTACAGATGGCAATGTAACACTTACAGGTCAATCAGTCTCTACGGCTTTTGGATCACCGACCATAGAATTAAAAGCTTTACCTACTGGTCAGTCTATGACTTCTGCTGTTGGAACAACAACAATATTAGCAGGCATAACTGTTCAAGTAACGGGTCAGTCTATGACTTCTGCTGTTGGTTCAGTGGGAATAAGTCATGGTTCAACAATAGAGCCTCCAGGATTTAATGTTTTAACAAACGTAGGAACAGCCGCTGTTTCAGGAACAGCTACTGTTCAAGTAACGGGTCAGTCTATGACTTCTGCTTTAGGAGCAACTACAGCTAACGTAGAGGCTATTCCTACTGGTCAGTCTATAACCTCCTCCAATGGTAGTGTTGCTATCGCAGTGGCAGCTCTTCCTTCTGGTGTTTCAATGACTTCGTCACTTGGTGCTTTAACACCAGCATTAACAGTAATTCCTACTGGTCAGTCTATGAGCACAGCATTGGGTGTTCCTAATGTAAGTTCTACAGCTACAGCTATACCAACAGGTCAGTTTATAATTTCATCAATAGGATCACCAAATATTATAATAAACTCTACAGCGCTTCCTTCTGGTTTATCTATGACTTCAGTGTTAGGAACACCAGCTGTTTATGGTTGGCAAGAGGTTGATGACTCAGAAACATCGACGTGGACAAATGTTGATGATAGTGCTACAATAGATTGGAAGGATGCAGCTTAAACTATGACAAGTACATATTCAACAAGATTAAAAATAGAATTAATTGGATCAGGTGATCAGTCAAATTCTTGGGGTAACACCACAAATAATAACTTTTCGCAATCGATTGAGCAGTCAATTGCAGGTGTCTATAGTAAAAATTTAGGTGCTGAATCAAGTCCTTATACTTTAACTACAAACAACGGTCCACAGACACAAGCAAACAACGAAGCAAGACAAGCAGCTATCGTCTTTACAGGTCACAGTAGTGACTTTATTATACAGTTTCCAGCTGTAGAAAAATTATATTTTTTACGTAATGCAAGTTCATCCTATACAATTACAGCAAGACTTGGAGCATCTGGTAATACATTTGTAATTAATCCTGACAGAAACATTTTTATTTCTACAGACGGCACTAATTGGTATGAAATACAAACACAAGGAAGTGACTGGGTAACAAAGACAACAACATATACCGCTTTTCCTGGTGATAAAATATTTGCTGATACATCTAGTGCTGCTTTTACTATTACACTACCAGCTTCACCTAGTGTTGGTGATGAAGTACGTTTCTTAGATTTAGCAAATACATTTGATACAAACAATTTAACTGTCGGTCGTAATAGTGAAAAGATTGATGGGGCGGCATCAGATTTAACAGTAGCAACAGAAGGTGCTGCTTTTGCGTTGATCTATTCGGGATCAACCTATGGATGGAAACTATTGGAGAAATAATATGGCAACATACGCATCTATTCGTTATAAATTTTCAGGCGCCAATGTTTCAGGCGTTGCACAAACAGCAAGTAATCTAAGCGATCTAGCTGACGCATCAACATCAAGAACTAATCTTGGTGTAGCAATTGGAAGTAATGTTCAAGCGTTTATTTCTGCGACTGCAGGAACTAATGCTAACGGTACAAGAACGGTAAGCACATCAGCTCCGAGTGGCGGATCTAATGGCGATATTTGGTATCAATATAGCTAATGCATAATGCCAGTATATGTTAAAGATGGTGGAGCTTGGCGTACAATAGATAGACTCTATGTACGTGACGGAACTTCTTTTACAAACCAAACAATAAATAATGCCTATGTAAAAGACGGCGGTGTATGGAGAACCGCTTTTGTTATCTTTGAAACACCTACTTCTTTTACAACAGGATCTTCAGGATCAATTGCAGTACCTGCTACAGCAAACGCTATTCATATTAAACAAGCAGTTGGTGGAGGTGGAGGTGGTTACACAGGTACATCTTATGACAAAGCTGGTGGTGAATCTTCTGGACCAGGTGGTGGATCAGGAGCTTATATTTCTGATCGTGTATACACAGTTGTTGGAGGAGAAACTTTAACATTAGTAGTAGGAACAGGGGGATCTGCTGGCACTGGTGCATACAGTGGGTCAGCAGGTGCAGGTACCTTAACAAGTTTAAGCGGCACAACCACAGGTTCACTTTTTTCTCTTGCTGGTGGTGGAGCTTCTTCTGTATCAGGTGGTGGAGTGCAAGGACCTCTTCGATCTAATACAGCAGGTACAGGAGGAACAGCGACAGCGGGAACTTCTTTATCTTCTGGAACTACCGTGGACGGAATTAATATAACAAGTTTTTCAAGTGGCCCTACAAGCACTTTTAATGACTCAGGTAACGGAGTTACAGGTGGCAATAATGGTAACTGTGGTGGAGACAACTGTCAAATAAATGGTAGTGATGGTGCTGACTCTTACAGTGGTTTAGCAGGTACAGGTGGTGATGGTGGATTAGTTAACACCCCATCTACAGCAGGCACACAAGGTGGTGGTGGTGCTGGTGGTGGTGCTGAAAACTACAATTCGGGTACAGCTGGTTCTGCAGGCGGTGCTGGTGAATTAATATATAGATTTATGAGGATCGCATAATGCTAACAAAATTAAATATAGTTCCTGGTATTGATAAACAAGATACAGAATATGGCGCAGAAGGTCGTTGGACCGATGCACAAAATGTACGGTTTCATTATGGCTTACCACAAAAAATAGGTGGTTGGTTACAGCTTATTTCTGATACATTAATAGGCGTTGTGCGTGGTATACATGCATGGTCAGATTTAAATGGTGTTCGATACACTGCTTTAGGAACTGATAGAAAATTTTATATTTATTCAGAAGGGACAGCTTTTGATGTAACTCCTATAAGAAGAGGGCCTATAAGTTTAACAAATCCTTTTACAACTGATGGTACTACAAGTGTAAGTGTTCAAGATTCAAGTCATGGAGCTATTCAAGGCGATTTTGTTACCTTTGATTCTTTTTCTACAATTGATGGTTTAGATATGAATTCAGAATTTGAAGTTACAACGGTAACTGATTCAAATAATTATATTGTTACTCATACGGATACAGCGACAGGATCAACATCAGGTGGCGGGGGAACAGGAAATGCAAATTACCAAATAAATATAGGAACAGCTCAATCAGCTTATGGTTATGGGTGGGGAACACATACTTGGAACTCTCCTGACTATACAGCACCAACTGATCCTGGTTGGAACGAACCAAGGAAAACATCAAGTGTAACGATAGATGCTCGTAATTGGAGTTTTGATAATTTCGGTGAAGACTTAATTGCTACAGTAAGTAAAGGCGAAACTTTTTTATGGGACACTTCAAATGGAACAGATACAAGAGCAACAGTTATTTCAGGTGCACCAACAAGTTCAAGATTTAATTTAGTATCTATGCCTGATCGACATGTTTTCTTATTTGGTACAGAAACAACTATTGGCACTGCAACAACACAAGATGATTTATTTTTACGATTTGCTTCACAAGAAACAACAAATGACTTTGTACCAGTAGCCACAAATACGGCAGGTTCTTTTAGAATTCAAGACGGGTCTAAAATTGTATCGGCAGTGAGATCTCGTAACGCGGTCCTTGTATGGACGGACACTTCTTTAAATGCATTACAATTTGTAGGTGCACCTTTTACATTTTCTCTTGTTCAATTAGGCGCAAACTGTGGTTCTGTGGGTGTACATGCTGCTGTAGATGTAAATGGAATAGCTTACTGGATGTCACAGAATTCTTTTTATTTATATGATGGTACAGTGAAAAAAATTCCTTGTAGTGTTCAAGATTTTGTCTTTGAAGATTTTTCAATAACACAGCAACCTGAAACTTTTGCTGGAGTTAACTCAGAATTTAATGAAGTTACATGGTTCTATGCATCCAACACTTCTAATCAAATTGATCGATCAGTAACCTATAATTATTTGGAAAAAACATGGTATACAAATACGTTAGCGAGAACAACATGGACGGACTACGGTGTATATCAAAGACCTTACGCAACTCAATATTCAACAACAGATATTCCAACAACACCTACAGTAAAAGGAGTAACAGCTGGGGCATCAACATTTTTTGAACATGAAGAAGGTGTTAATGATAATCAATCAGCTATGACATCTTTTATTCAATCAGGTGATTTTGATATTCAAGATGGCCAACAGTTACTTTCTATAAGTAGAGGAATTCCTGATTTTAAAAATCAAGAAGGTGATGCTACAATTACATTAGGATTTAAAACTTATCCTGCTCAATCTAATTTAGCTACAATTAGCAGAACTGTAACAACATCTACTGAATTTTTTGATATACGCGGTAGAGCACGTCAAGCAAATGTAAAAATCTTAAGTAATACGTTGGATTCTAATTGGCGATATGGTACATTACGTGTTGATGTTAAACCAGATGGAGGTAGATAATGGCTAAAATAGCGACAACAAGATTACCAGATGCAACACCTGAATATCAAGCAGATCAATTTAACGCTCTTATTCGTATTCTTGAACAAATTACACAACAATTAAACTTTGGTTTTCAACAAGATATAAAAGACGAGTCAACAGCAAGGACGTGGTTCCTTGGTTGATACATTTAAAAGCGTTAGTTTACAGCCGCCGACAACGGCTAATACAATGGTATATACGGTACCAACAGGTGATTCAGGAGCCGTGCCTCCCGTCCCACCGACCACGACTATTATTAAAAGTATTATTATTTCAAATATTAGTGGTGGTACTGTTAATGTAAAAGTAAGGATGTTGGACTCTAGCAATTCTAATTTAGAGATTTTATTACACGATGATAATTTAAGTCATCCAGAGGTAAAAGAAATACTAACACATCCAATTGTGTTAGAAGAAGCGGATCAAATAAAGATTGAAGCAGCTACTGGTAATGCTGTTGAAATTTTATTAAGTATAATGGAGATAACGTAATGTCAGAAATAGGTAAAAAAGTACAAGACGCTGAAGTCATTGGTCACGAAGTAGTAAACGGTAATAAAGTTCCTGTTTTAAAACCAGAGGTTTGGGAAAAAGTATATTGTAGTAATTGTAGCAATGAAGTTGATTCGGAAGAGTTAGCAACAGGTAATTGTAGCGACTGTGGTAATCCTTGGGCTTCAACGAAGACCAAAGATGTTACCATTCGCGTTGTTAAAATGCCAGACGTTTTTGGATCTGGAGGAGAACTTTAGTTTTTCCTGCATTCGCAGTTTTCATCACAGTGACTTGAGTTGTCTTTCTGATGTTTTTCTAATTCTCTTTCCATAAACATTAAACGTTCATGATAGCGCCCCACCTTGTCAGCGAGGACAGCTATGGCTTTTAGTACTTCTTGATTTTCCATAATGTCTCCTGTGATTTTGTATTTTGGTGAGAATCTAATTTAAACATATTTTTCTCCCAATCAATAATCTTTTTAATAATTGTTTTCTTGACAAGCTATTCTTGTTCTGCGTAGTCAACGGATAAGTATTCTATCTTTGTTACCCACCCTTTCGGTATAGCGATAGCGCCACCACCTGATATATCGTCTTTGTCTTTACTATAAGATCGCATAATGATTACTTTCTCTTTATTATTGTGAATTAACCAACCAACTTCTTGACATGTTGCTAAAGGAGCGTTCATAACGTCCTTTATATCTAGCCATCCTGTCTCTGTATCACGGGCATCGAGCCACGTTACACGGACCATGGGTACTTTCTTAATGTCAAAGGTCATATTTCTGATTGCACATTACATGAAATTTGCCTATAATAATATAATTAAATAGGCTTATAATCAAGGGCGGCCTCCTTGCGTTTTTCAATCACATAAATTGCACTAGGAGATTATGCTTAAAAAATTACGAAAAATGGTGGCGAAAGCGCTACCTGGCGATTCTGAAAAATATTTGGGTACTGTACTCGCATTAGCGACGGGTAATCCGTTGTTTGCAGGAATTGGTGCCTTAGCAGATCCTGACGCAGGATTTGGAGAAATAGCACAAGCAGCGTTTTTAGCGAACGCAAGTCCAGGATTGAAGTTTGGTAAGTTTGACATGACAGGGGCAAACAAATCATTTTTTGGTAATAGTAAATTTGCAGAAGCTCTAACTGGTGCAGGAAAAACTGGAGCAGGTGGTTTTGGAGAATTTTTATTAGGTAAAAAGGGTGGCGTAGAAGACGGTTTATTTGGAAGTGGCGGTAAGTTTTTACCTACAAAACAAGTTGAAGGTGCAGATGGAAAAATTGTTGATAAGGTAGATGCTACAAAATTATTATCAAGATTAGGTGGTGCAAGTGCAATCACAGGTGCAGCATTATCTCCATTTGGATTATTTGATACACCTGAGCAAAAAAATGAATTTGATGGTAAGTTTCCTGGATCTGATTATGTAGCACAATCATTAAATTTAACACCCGGTCAATTATTAGATTTACAATTAGGTGGAGGTATAGCTGGTCCTTATTACAACATGCAAGGTAACTTAGTACAAAATGCTGCGAACGGAGGATTTATGCAAGAACCAACAAACGAATTAAGAGGAATTGAAAATGTTATGATGATGGCTCAAGGTGGAACTTCAGAGTTCCCTCGCAAGACTGGAGAAATAAGTGGACCAGGTACAGGTACATCTGATAGTATTCCTGCTATGTTAAGTGACGGTGAATTTGTTATGACAGCTAAGGCTGTGAAAGGCGCGGGTAATGGTGACAGAATGGAAGGTGCAAGAAAAATGTATGAAATGATGGATCAATTGGAGGCACAAGGATAATGGCTACTCAAACGCAAATACAACAACAACTACCACCAGATTATGTACAAGAACGTCAAAAAGATTTACTCTTAACATTATTTGGAAGAGGTAAAGAAGGAGACCCAGATTACGTACAAGGTTTAATTAATCAACCACGTGATATACCAATGCAACAAGTTGCAGGGTTCACGCAACCACAACAAACAGCTTTTGATTTAGCAGGTGCGGGAATAGGAGCTTTTCAACCTTATGTGACACAAGCTGGACAAACAGCGGGAACGGCAGGTCAAGCATTAACTGGAGCAACTCAACAATTTGTTCCAACAACACAAAATATAGATCAATTTAGAGATCCCTATCAACAATTTGTAACACAAGAAGCTTTAAAAGAAATAGATAGACAAGGTGCCATGGCACAAAATCAATTAGCAGGGCAAGCTGTAAAAGGTGGTGTTTTTGGTGGTTCACGATACGGGGTACAAGAAGCAGAATTACAAAGAAATTTAGGTGATATAAAATCACGACGTATATTTGAAGATGCATCACGAAACTATCAACAAGCTTTAGCAGGAGCTCAAGCTGCACAAGAAGCTCAACAACGTAGACAACTATCTGTAGGACAACAATTAGCAAATTTAGCAAGAACACAAGGTGGTATTGGTCAATTAGGTCAACAAATGCTAGGTCAAGATATAAGCACCTTACTCGGCGTAGGGGGTCAGCAACAACAATTACTACAAGCTGGTTTAGAAGCGCAAAGACAAAATATTGCAGCACAACAACAAGAACCTTTCCAACGAATTTCTTTTGGAACAGATGTATTGGCTGGATTACCTTTCGGTGGTCAAACTATTTCACAAATGCCAGTTACACCATCAAATCCATTTTTACAATTTGCAAGTGGTATTGGTTCACTAGGTACAGGTATCGGAACATTATTAGAGGGGTTCGGGAGTTTTAATAGATAATGGCAATTTATAATAGAAAGATGTTTGTAAATCAGCCTGAAAGAATGAAGTTAAATTCACGTGGCACGGGTATTACATCAGGACTCGTTCCTGTAATGAAAGCAAAGAAAGGACTTTATGCTGACAGTGAAGAATATCAAAAGCTATATGATTTAGCTCAAGGTCTTGTTCCTGAACAAAGAGGTTTTTTTTCACAAAACGCACCAGCGTTATTTGATTTTTTTGCACGACTCGGTGAGTCAGCCAGAGGAGGACGGCCAGGTGTAGATGGACCTGATCAAAGTATTGGTTTACGAACTTTAACAGATTTAAGTGCAGCAGCTCCTGCTCTTGCAAATATAAAACCTTATCAAGATCCAGCAGCACAAATTGCAGCATCAAAACTTTTTGATATTACGGCTCAAAAAATGTTAGCAGATCCAGCAGATCCTGATTACCTTGAGGTTTATGCAAAAAATGACATTGCGGACTTAGGAATATCTAAAGGTCAAAAATTACCAATTCTTAGAGCTCAATTTGATCCAAAAATTCATGATTTAGAGGCTCCTAAAGTTATAGAGGATGAATATATTAATGTGTTTTCAACAATAGATGACCCCGACAATAATGTAAAAATAGGTCAACAAATACCAATTTTACGTTCAAAATTTGATTCATCCATACATCAGATAAATGCACCTAAAGGAATAGAAGATAGTTACATAGATGTTTTTTCAACAGTAGATGACCCAGATAAAAAAATAACTAAAGGTCAAAAATTACCAATTCTACGTTCAGAATTTGATGCATCTAAACACAATTTAGAAGGTCCAACAAAAGCACCAGGAGATGAATATATTAATGTGTATTCAACAGTAGATGACTCAGATAAAAAAATAACTAAAGGTCAACTAATACCAATACTTCGTTCAGACTTTGATTCATCTATACACAATTTAGAGGCACCCGCAGAGGGATTAAAAGATGAATATATAAATGTTTATTACAAATCTGATAACGCAAATGAAGGCATTGTTGCTGGTCAACAAGTTCCAATTTTAAGAAGTGCTTTTGATGCAAAATTACATAATATAGCGGCACCAAAAGAACCAGCAAAAGTAGAGAAAAAAACTGTTTATTCAAAAGTAGATAATCCTGAAAAAGGAATTAAAAAGGGTGATCAACTTTTCATACCTGTTGATCAGATTGATTATAATATTCATAATTTAAGTGATCCTGTTAAGGAGGACACAATAACCGTTTATTCTAAAATTGAAGACAAAGATAAAGGTATAATGATAGATCAAGGTTTAAGAGTTAAAGAAAAAGATTTTGATCCTAAAATTCATACAATGACTGCTCCTAAGAATCAAGATGCTCCAATATTTATGCAAAAAATTGATTTCATTAAAAATTCAGATATGTCTGACGATGAAAAAACAGCAAAAATAGCACAGGTATTGACTGGAGCAAGAAATGTACTAAGCCCGGGTGAAGCAAAAGAAATACTTTTATTTGAAAAAGAATTAGAAGCAAAATTAGATTATGCTCGACCTTTAATTGAAAACGCAATACAGGACGGTCTATTAGCAGCTGAGAGCGAAGTAAACTTCAACAATCAATTAGCTACATTAGATGAAGCTATAACAGGGCAAAGCTTTTTTGATACAAGAAAATATCTTGGAGATTTAAAAGCACAGTTTCCAAACTTATACAATGGCTTACCTCCAACCGTTCAAACAGCATTGGATGCATTTGTAGGTGGTGAAGCAGCAAATACTGATGTTGCTATTGCATTATCAAACAGAGCTACATTAGACACAGCATCAGGTGGCGCTATACCAGGAAACTTAAACACGAAAGAGTTTGAAGCTATTGCACAATCTAACGGCGCTGTATTTTTTCATCCTGAGTCACAACGCTTTATCATTAATATGAATATAGCGGACGCAAAAATTAAACAAGAAGCAGGCAATCTAATGACAGAATTATTTACCAAAGGAACTGTTAACGGAGAATCATTAAATTTAGCTGACGGTGCTGTTAAAATTTTAAATATACAACAAAAAGCTTACAATGACTACAAATTGTCAGATGAATATAAAGAAGGATTAGAAATACTACAAGGTGTTGGTGATCTTGCTTCAACAGAAAAATTAAATAAATCACAAAGAGATATATTTATAAACGATAAAAACGTTGGTAAGGTAAATGAATTAAATCAAAATGGTCAAATTAAATTCTTAGGTTATGCTAATACAGATGGAGTATTTGTAAATCCAGTGAATGGTAATAAAGTTGCTGATTTTGAACCTAATTCACCTATTTATTCTATTAATTTAGGTGAGATGAGAGCCGATAAAACTTCTACTATTTATTTAATTCAACAAAATCAATTAATGTAATGGCTAATAAAAATACAAAAGTTGTAGAACAAATAGTACCTACAGATGAATTAAATAAACTTACAAATATCCCAGAATTTCTTTCAGTATCAGATAAAGAAAAAGAAGATATTAAAGAAGAAGTGTCTGAGCTTCCTTCAAGTCCTTTTCCTTTTTCAGAATTTTCTGAATCAGTCCTTGGAATAAAAACAAAACAAAGTGAATCAAATAAGTTAATTGTTGCAGCGGAAAAAGAGGCTTTTGATAATCAAGTAAAATATATGGAAAGTATGTTGGGAGCAACAATTGACTCAACTAGCGCATTAGGAGCATCACTACCTTTCACTGCGGAATATGATGTAAAATCAGACATGGCAAGAAGTAGTGATTTTATAACAAGAAAAAAGAAATTTTTAAAAGCATTTCCAGAAGGAGAATATGTTCAACTTATGGTTCCAATGGGTCCAGAAGAAACAAAGTATGTAGAACTATTTAAAAAAAATGCTGATGATAAGGATTTTAGATTTTTAAATTTTCAAGGTTTTGACAAAGGTGACATACCAAGCATCATGGGAACTATGATTGATGAACAATCCTTATTAGAATCATTAGGATTTTTAGCCGTTAATAAAAAAGGATTGACAGCAAAAATGGCAGCTACTTTTGGAGGAGCAAGAACGGGGATAGAGTTAAGAGAAAACGTTGAAAGTTTAAGAGGGTACGGAGAAGATGAATATAATGATGCAGTAATTGAAAGATTAAGTTTTTTTAATGATGTTTTTTTAGATGGTGATGATGCATTTGATGCTGCGATATCCTCGGTAATATTTGGAGCCGGTGATCTTTTAATGAAAAGGTTACAAGGTAAAAGAATGTTAAATATCGAAGGAGCTGAAAAATTAAATGAAGCTGCTGAAAGATTAAATTTACCACCATTGCTTATAGCTCAATTAATTGCAAACCCTGCAATAAGAAAATCATTTTATCAAGCAGGTGAGTTCACCGCTACTGTTGAACAAGCTTTAAGACAACAATCCGATGAGGTATTAAATAGTTTAAAAAAATTTAAAGAGTCTCAAGGGGACATGGAACCTTTAGACTTACTTGAAATAAGTAAAAATCTTGAAGGTGAGATGGCGAAACTTTTACAGTTTTTTCCTGATCAAAAAACTGCATCATCTTACGAACAGTTTTTTAATGATTTAACTGACTTCTATGTTTTAAATCAGAATCAATTAACAAAAAAATTACAACAAAACACAATAAAGTTTACAAAAAAAAATGCTGATGGCTCAGGTAATCCAACGCAAATAAATTTTAGTTTATTAAAAAATAATTTATCAAATGAAATAAACACAATAAACCAAACTATAAATAAAACTCCTATATTTAATAAAAAAACACAAAAATTTGAAATACCTAAATTTAATATTTCAAAGGATGCTAGTAAAGAAGCTCAAGAATTAGTTAACATAGTTGAAAATTTACCAATAAATGCAAACAATTTTGGAGATTTTGTAAGAGGTATTAAACCTAATCAAGCTAATTTTGAAAGAACGTTTGATGCTTTTTTAACTATAAGAAACAAAGCATATAATCTTTCAAAAAGTGATAACGCTTATGATAAGGCTATAGGATTAAAAGTATTAAATAGTGTTAAACGAATGATGGATCCATCATTTAATAAAAGTGCAAATTATATTGACGGTTCTCCAGAATTTTTAAGTAATTTAAAATTAATAAATAATAATTTAAACGATTTTGAATCTGTAATGAATTATGGATTTGTTAAAAAGTTAATGCAAAAAACAGAATCCTTAGATGACTTAACAGAAATGATTTTTAATCCTGATCAAGGAATTAAAGGAGTCGTTTTGCAAAAATTAATTCGAGGTTTTGATGAAGAACCATCTAAAGATGCAATTTTATTTGAAACAAATTTAAAAAAGCTTTTTGTTCAACATTTAATTAAAGATCCAAGTGTTTTAGGAGATAAATTAAAAGGTTGGCTTGCTAAAGATCCTGATACATTAAAATATTACTTAGGAGAAGGTTCTGAAGCAAAAATAGAACAATTAAAACAAATCTCTCAGTTTGAACAATTAATGAATAATAGCATTTTTACAAAAGCTTTAGAAAAACAAGGAACAGATTTTGAAGTTATACAAGCAGCTATTAAAGAGGCTAATAGTAAAAAAATAGGAACTGATAAGGTACTTGAAACTTTAATAAATAATGGTGGTGAAAATTTTGTAATATCGGCAAGAGCAGGTATAATTGAAAATATTTTAAATAAGTCAGTAGACACAGCTAAAACAGGAGATGTTGGAGATGTAATAAATTTTAAAACATTAAATAATGAAATAGATAAACTTCTAAAAAATAAAAATTATTTAAAATTTTTTGATGAAAAATCTATTAAAAACTTAACTGATTACAAAATATACATAAGTAGATTACTTGAAGGTGGCGATGTAGGTGGTGCAATAGCGGGTGCTTCTCAAAGGTCACTTTTAAGAGAGTCTGTACTAAACCCAGGCTTATTGGTAGAATTTGGTATAACAACTTTTAAAAACGAAGTCTTAGCAAGAATATTAGCTAAACAAGCAAACACAAAAAATTTAATTGATCACAACTTAACTATTTTTGATAATATTAAATTTGCTTCAGTTCTATCGGCATATGATAGATTAGCAGATGAATTTGGAGTAGTAGGCACAGGTGGAGATCCAATAAATTCTGCAACTGTACCTCAAATAGTTCCATCATCTATGAGTGAATATAGGCCGTTTGGTGAATCACAAGTAGATCCTTTAAGTTCAACTTTACCAACACTTGATTCCATGGGTAAAGGTCCTGATCTACCAACAGTAAATTCACAAGTACCTATCGCAAACAATTCAACTTTATCACAAGCAAATGTAATTAATCCAAACACAATGGCTGCAGGTCAATCTGTATTTGGTCAAGATGATCCAGTATTTAGTGGTATCATGTCAACAAATGTAGGAAGGCAGAGAGTAGCGTAATGGTTGCAAGGTTTGGAGCAGGAGATGATCGAAGAGGTGCATACATTGCAGGTTCAAGTGGATCTAGTCAGTATAAATCATCATCACCTGAAGAAACAGAATCTTTTAGAAGAGGTGTACAAAGTTCTCAAGGAGGCGTACCCGAAATTTTTCAAGATAAAATAGCAGTAAACCAAGAACCACAAGATGGAGATGATTCTTTTTTAATTGAACGAGAAAGAAATACTCTTCTAGATGATGTCAAAACTCAAGACGATGCTTTTGCATTAATAAACGCACTTAACGAAGCTAATCAAAATCAAGGAAAGGGCGGTCAAGGTATTTTAAATAGAGATATTTTAAATTACATAAAAAAGCCTTTAGTTGGTTTAGGCGCTTTTACTACAGATCCAAACGAACAAAGAAACGTTTATCAACTTTTAGTAAATAAAATGTTTCAAGGTGATAATGACAGAATGAGAGGGGCATTACCAATAAGTCAAAGTGCTGTTGAAGGTTTAAGAAGAACAGGTCCAACAAGCTTTGTAAACCCAGCGTTAAGTCAAGGGTTTTTAGGAGATCTTTTTTCTTTAGTTACTGGAGACAATAAAGCAGCTGTAAATTTATCAGATTTACCTGAAGGTGGAATAGCTGAATTACCAAACTTTGGTCAAGCAGGATTAGACTTTACAAAAGAACAAGGGTTTAGAGATTATGGAGGTGGTTTAGAAGCTCTTGTAAAAGCTTTTACTCCAGCAAAATATTTAGACTTTATTTTAAATCCAGCTCAAGATGCTTTAGATATGGGTGGAGATTTAGCAACCAGTACCTTAGAAAAAATAACTGAACCAATAGATAATTTAGTAGAGTTAATAGAATCAATTCGTGTTGGAGATGACGAATAATGGAAAAAGATTTTAATTTACGTAACGTCGTTTGGTTTGCCATGATACTTGTATCTGCAGGAATGGTATACGGTATGCTTACTCAACGTGTCACGGCCCTCGAAACAAAACAAATAATGATGGAAAGTGCTATTTTAGAAACAATACCTGAAATAAAAGAGAGACTGATTAGGTTAGAAACTAAAATTGAGATTCTGATCAATGAACAAAAAACAGATTAAAGGCGTACTTAGCGAGCATTTAGTAATTTGTGATTTACTCAAGAAGGGGTTCTGGGTTTTTTCTCCACACCATAGACAATGTCCCGTAGATTTAATAGCTATATCAGAAAAAGGAACAATAAAGTTATTTGATGTTAAAACAAAATCAATACGACAATCAGGTAGACAAAAAAACGATTACATAAGAAGAACACTTTCTGTCTTTCAAAAAAAATTAAAAGTACAATTAGTGTATGTAGATAATAAGGGTAAAATAGTTTACGCTTAGATTAACCACTCTTTAAAATCTTCACCTAATACTTTTGTTGCAATATTAATTTTATTACGAAGTGATTTAATTATTTTTTCATCTACAGTTTTTTCAGCAATAAAGTCGATGTATGTAACTTTTTCTTTCTGTCCAATACGATGAGCTCTATCTTCTGATTGCATACGAATTTCTAAATCGTAAGAGTTGCTATAATACACAACAGTATGACTAGCAGTAAGAGTGAGCCCGAAGCCACCTGTTCTCGGATTTCCAACAAAAAAGCGTAAATCAGATTTCGGATCTTGAAAGGAACTAACAATATCTTGACGATCATTAGCATCAGTGTCCCCGTAAAAAGACCGAACACTGTCAGGTCCGTATTTTTTTGAAAGTGCTTTTTCAATTTGCTGAATATCATATCGATAAACCGCCCATATAATGACTTTTCCATCTATTTCCTCCATTACATTTAAAAGTTCATTTAATCTATTATTTTTAAGTTCAATTAATTTACCATCATCTGTCTTCACGTGACCACAAGTTATTTGATGTAACTTAATCATTTGTGTTAACACACCTGCCGCTGTAATTGTTTCTCTTTCTAAAATTGATAAAGCAAAATTTTTCATCTCAATATACATTTTTTTCTGTTCAGGTGTCATTTCAATATAACGTTTTGTGTAAACTTTCTCTGGTAAATCTAAACACTCAGATTTTAAAACTCTGTAAGAAAATTGATTAAGTTTATGTTCAAGTTCATCAAGACGTTGATAATCTATAATTTGTTTAAAGCTATGAGTTGCTACACTACGACTAACCATAACAGCATATCTATTTTTAAAAGTATAATAAGATGCGAAACCTAAAAGTTCTGGGTCTAAAAAATAACACTGTGTATATAGATCTAATGGACTTTTTGTTACGGGTGAACCTGTAAGTATACGTCTATATTTTGCAAGTGTACGCATTTTACAAATAGTCTTTGTTCTTTTAGCTGTAGGTGTTTTAACAGTTGTTGATTCATCAATAGCCATTAAGCATTGTGTAGCTACTAAAAATCTTTTAGCAATTTCAGTTCCTCTAGCTGTACTAAAAGCATCTATATTGATAAGAAATATTTTTAATTTATCGTCATTTTTCAAGAACTTAGCGTATTCTTTTAAGAAACTTGTTGAACTAGGATTCCAAACTAATACAGAATAATCCACATGCTCTGGCATATGTGTGGGTATTTCTTGTCTTTCCCAGTTTCTATACACACCTTTTGGAGCTACAATTAATGCACTATTAATTTTACCTTTATCATGCAGCATGGCAATATTATCTATTAATACTTTTGACTTACCTGTTCCCATTTCCATAAAAAAAGCAAAGTTTTCTTTGTTATGTGAAGCTCCTAAAGCTTTTAATTGATGCTCATATGGCTCTGTTTTAAACTTATAATCCATTGTTATCCTATTATTATTTCTAATTTAAGATATAATGCTTGATTAATATGAATACAAGTATTATTTAGCAGATTAGAAAGATGACAGTTTTTGTAGTTCAAGAAGTACCAGGAAGAAATATTCTTAGTGCTGAAAATTATGGTAAGTTAGAATTACTGTTGCCAAAAGGCACACAATTAGTTTTAAGTTCTCAACCTACTGTAAATAAATTGAAAAGAAAATTGAAAGATTTTAGTGACGATGATTATCTTTTACTTATGGGTGATCCCGTTGCGATGGGCATTGCATGTGCTATTGCATCAGAAATGAATCGTGGTAGAATACAATGTTTAAAATGGGATAGAATGGAAAACCGTTATTATCCTGTAAAGTTTAATTTATTTGAGAAAGGAGAAATCGATGATTGATTTTGAAAAAGATGTTAACATAGATGTCAAAGATGATGCATTAAAAGATATTAGTGAGTTATCGCAAAAGCTTGTTGATTTAGAAGACGAAGCGTCTGTGTTAGAAAAGGCATTAAAAAAAATAAAAGAAGATGCTAGAAAAATAAGTGAGGAAGTAATTCCTGAAAAAATGAACGAAATGAATTTAACAAGTATCTCATTAAAAGACGGATCTAAATTAGAAGTGGTACCTGCAATTTATGCATCGATACCTGCTAAATATAAAGAGGAAGCTTTTGATTGGCTCAGGGACCACGGACATGGTGATTTAATTAAAAATCAATTGTCCGCATCTTTTGGTCGTGGAGAAGATGATAAAGCAGAAGATTTTAAAAATAAAGTTTCAGAACTGGGATTACCAGTTCAGCAAAAGGTTTGGGTCGAACCTATGACCCTAAAAGCATTTGCCCGTGAGCGTATCACCAATGGTGATGAATTGCCTATGGACAAATTTGGCGTCTTTGTTGGTTCAAAGACTAAATTAACGAAAAAATAAAGAGGTAAAAATGGAAAAAGCCGTTACAAAAAAGAAGACCGCAGAAATCATTCCTTTCAATGATATGTTTGAAACTGATGCTCAAGTGGGATTTGAAGGAATGGATGACAAAGATACAGCAACACCTCGGTTGAAAGTGTTGCAACCCTTGTCAGAAGAACTCGAAGACTTAGATGGTGCTAAACCTGGTGACATTTACAATAGTGCAACTAATGAATGGTACAAAGGTAAAGATGGCGTCACAGTCATACCATGTGCATATGCTAGACAATATGTAGAATGGAGAGATCGAGGAAAGGAAAGTACAGGCGCTCCTGTTAATATTTATGATGCAGGCAGTGATATACTTACAAAAACAACCAGAGATCAAATGAATAAAGATCGTTTAGAAAATGGAAACTATGTGGAAACATGTGCTAATCATTTTGTTTTACTCGTAAAAGATAATGTGGGGGAACCGGCAGTGATTACGATGAAAGCTACACAGCTTAAAAAAAGTCGTAAGTGGAACACAATGATGAAAACTACCAAGATAATTGGTAAGAATGGTCCATTCACACCACCAATGTTTTCAAAATTCTATAACCTTAGAACAGTTAAAGAAGAAAACGATCAAGGATTTTGGTATGGTTGGGATATTACCGCAGGTGATTTTCTTTCTAATGAAGACTCGGGCCTTTATAATACGGCCAAAGGTGTCTCACAAGACGTTAATACAGGCGTAGCCAAAGTCAAACACGAAAGTGAAGAAGACAAAAAAACGGATTCGCCGTACTAAACCTTTTTATAAAGGGCGGCTCGACCGCCCTTTTTTAACATTATGAGCATCAGATGGAAAAGTTTAAAGAAATATATAAAGGCCAAGAGAGAGCACATGGTTGCTATCAAAAAGAAGGTGGTATAAACGAAAAAGGCAAGATGGAGGGTAGATCTCTCATTGTCAGGAAACCACCTACCGATGATTTGTGGGAACAACACTTATCAGGTGAAAGAAGTTTAGGTATTATACCAATAACAGATGACAACACATGTCAGTGGGGTTGTATTGATATTGATGATTACCCTTTAGATCATAAAAAAATAATAGAAAAAATTAGAGAAGAAGAGTTTCCTTTAGTTGTATGTCGTTCCAAAAGTGGTGGCGCACATATATTTTGTTTTACAAAGACTTTTATTTCTGCAAGATTAATGCGTCAAAAATTAGAACAGATTGCGGGAGAACTTGGTTATGCAGGGTGTGAAATATTTCCTAAACAAGAAAAGATTGAGAAGGAACGTGGAGACGTTGGGAACTTTCTTAATCTTCCTTACTTTGGCGGCACTGATAACAATAGGTATGCTTTTTTGGATGATGGTTCTGCAGCTACTCTCGAAGAGTTTTATACTCTTGTTGAAAAGTTTAGAATATCCGAAGAAGATTTTGCTAAGATAAAATTAAAAAAGAAAAAAAATTTTAAAGAGATGTCTGATGGACCTCCATGTCTTGAAACATTTATGTCAACTAAAGTACAACAAGGTACAAGAGATGTAGTTCTATTTCATTACAGTGTGTATGCAAAAAAGAAATGGCCAAAAGATTGGCAAGATAAAATATCAGAGTTCAATCAGAAGTACATGGAGATACCTTTAAAAATGAATGAGGTTATCAAAACAATAAAACAACATGAAACAACTGATTATAATTATACATGCAAGATAGAACCAATGTGTTCACATTGTAATAGTTCTGTTTGTCAAACAAGAAAGTTTGGTATTGGTGATGACTTTGAAAGTAAGTTTGATGATTTAACAAAGTTTCAGTCAGATGAATCACAATGGTTTATAACTGTTGATGGTAAACGATTAAGTTTATCTAATAATGAATTGTACGATCAAAATTTATTTCGTAAAGCATGTATGGGTAGAGTAAATATTTTACCGAATGCATTAAACCCTAGAGATTGGACAGCGAGACTTCAAGCATTATTAGCGAATGTAAAGATTATTGAAATGCCTGTAGAGGTAACAGCGGCAGGAAGATTTGCCGAGTTACTTGAAGAATTTATCACGGACCAAGGAGATGCAATAGATTGGGAAGGTTTACGTTTAGGTCAAGCATTACATAAAAATGATAAAATTTATTTTCGTCTTGAAGCATTGGTTGAGTTTCTTACTAAAAAACAATTTAAATCTTTTAACCAAACACAGATACATTCAAGTATAAGAGGGTTAGATGGAGACAGTGAAACAACAAGAATTAGTGGTAAGGTTCGTCGTGTATGGTACGTTCCAAAAGCATTTGCATTAAAAGATAAAGATCAACATGAACATCAAACACCTGAATTTACCGAAACAATTCCTTTTTAATGTACTTCGTTCTTAGAAAAAATTTTAAAACAAAACAGTTAGCACTTAATCATTTCCGTGATCAAATGTGGTTATTTTCAAAACCAGAAAGTTCTAAAATAGTTTATTTAGATGAAGATACACATATTAAAAAAAGTGACATTGATTTTCTGTGGAATAATTATTTGACTAAAAATGAAGAATGGAAAGAGCATAAATTTAAAGGAAAAAAACCTTTTGCTTGGTGTATTGCTTTTAAAGAAGTTTGTCATTCATATGAATATGTTAATGGAGAACCTGCTTGGGAAAGTTATTGGCAACCACAATTTGCCTATAAGTTAGATCCTGTTGAATCAAACAATCTTGGAAGCGCTGTTATACCTGTAAATTTGCAAGATATGTTTAGTTGCTTTGGTTCAGAATACGGCATTACGCCTAAAATGAAAGAACTAAAAGCAGCACGACGTGAAGCAGGAAATCCATATTTACAAAACTTTAGAGGTATTAAGTTAAATGAAAGGGGAGAATATGTTAATCATATCTATGGTAACAAATTACCATGTTTTCAATGTGAAAAATTTTATGCAAAAAATGATGTTGTATGTCATCATGTAACACCTTTTAAAAATTTATGGCAACAATGGAAAGAACATTATTTTAGGGTAAATCCTAAAGAAACATTAGAAATTTCTTTTTCTGGTAGGATAAAAGGAAAAGCAGGGACAGATTGGTTTCTTTTTCATAAATCACGTGCAATATATTTATTAGTATGTAGAGATTGTCATGACGGGTTTCATCAAAAAAGGGAAAATAATGTCAGTTAATTTAATCTTCGGTCCACCAGGAACAGGTAAAACAACTTATTTAATTGAACAAGTTGTTGCAAAAGAATTACCTAATACATCCCCTGATCGTATAGGTTACTTTGCCTTTACACAAAAAGCAGCAAGAGAAGCTCTTAACAGAGCACTTGTTTTTTTTCCTGATAGTAAAGATCAAGATTTTAAATACTTTCGTACATTACATAGTTTAGCTTTTATGGCTTTAGGGCTAGCAGAATCAGATGTGATGAATGATGAAGACTATCGATATTTATCACAGCAACTACAGGTTAAGTTATCAAATCCTAATTCAGAAGTTTTAGGATCGTATGGTGTATCATCACCTAATGATATTTTTATGCGTGTCATTGATATGGCAAAAATAAATGGTAACACATTATACGCACAGTTTCAGCACAGTGGACACATGCAAGGTGGATGGCCAAAGTTAAAATTAATCGCAGAAACGTTACATGATTATAAGTTCGGACGTGGTGGTAAATATAAATATGATTTTACTGACATGATTGTAGAATTTTTAAAAGAGGATATCGCACCACGGCTCGACGTTCTTATCATTGATGAAGCACAAGACCTATCTTACATACAATGGCAAATGGTTGATAAGCTCGCACAAAAAGCAAAAAGAGTTTACATTGCAGGTGACGATGATCAAGCTATATTTAACTGGGCAGGAGCTCGTAGTGAATATTTATTAAATAGAGAAGGTAACAGAGTTATTCTTGACAAGTCGTATCGCTTACCCATTAAAATACAAGAGCGTGCTATTAATTTAATTAATCGTGTAAAGAATAGAGTAGCAAAAACATGGAGTCCTAAAGAAGAAGAAGGCACCATTGTGCATTTACCAAGACGAAATTATGATCATTTAAAAACAGGCAACTGGTTAATCCTTGGCAGAACAAATTATTTTCTCGATCAAGTAGAAGATGACTTACGTATACTTGGATATTTTTATCATCGTGCAGATAAAAGTTCTATTGGTAAACGTTTAGTTAATGCTATCACCGCATGGCGAGATATTCAGAAAGGAGGATACATTGATTTCAATCAACTAAAAGATTTGTATTATTATATGAATAGTAATGTTGGTGTTGAACGTGGCTATAAAAATTTAACAGGTGTCGATCCTGAATCGACATTTACCTTTGATCAATTGCAACAACATAACGGATTGCAAGTACCAAAAGATTATTCGTGGCATGAAGCATTAGACAAGGTTCCTGAATATAAAAAAGCGTATGTCTCTACCGTTATACAAAAAGAAGGTAGCTTTAATCCCGTACCACGGATCACGCTCTCTACAGTGCATGGAAGTAAAGGTGGAGAAGCAGATAACGTAATGGTTTTATCTGATTTATCACGTAAGGCTGATGAATCATATTGGCGACAAAAAGATGATGAGAGAAGAGTTTTTTATGTTGCTTTAACAAGAGCTAAACAAAATTTATATTTAGTTCGTTCACGCAGTAACAGAGAATTTAGAGAGGTATTTGCATGAAGAAAACATCTGACTTTTTAAAAAAAGCAATTGAATTAGTCGAAGGTCAACGACAAGAAGATTACGGTGATAAAACACTTAATCATCAAAACATTGCAAGATTATGGAGTGCATTTCTTGATGTAGAAATATCACCTCATGATGTAGCAATTTGTATGGTTTTAGTTAAAGTAGCGCGTCTCATGCATAGTCATAAATCTGATAGTTATGTTGATCTAGCAGCGTATGGCGCAATTGCAGGTGAGATAGCAGAACGTGAGGAGGATAAAAAATAATGCCAAATTTTTTTAAAAATGGGAGTACCCCAGAGGAGAGAAGAAAAGTATTACCAGGATATCCAAAAGATTTTGTTTTTAAAAACTATGAAGAATATAAACAATATTTTGTTGGTGATAGAATTACTTGTTTGTTATGTGGCAAGCATTATAGATCACTTGGAAATCATCTTAGAGTATCTCATGAAACCACAATTGAAGATTACAAAAAAAAGTACGGTATATTATGGGGTAAATCATTAATATGTAATGAATATTATGAAATACGATCAAAAGAAGCAAAAAAGACGATTGCTAATGGTAAACTTATACCTCAAACTTTAGAGGGTAGAAGAAAACAAGCAGAGCTAGCTCGTAAATATAAAAGAAAACCAAGAGATTTTAAACTTCATACAGTCTCCTCTCAAGATAATATTAAAAAATATAATGAATTACATGGCTTTGATGGAGAAAAAACTAAAATTAAAAAACAAAATCAAACTAAATGGGGAACTGAAGAATTTAAAAAAGTAATGGCAAACAGACCTCAATGTAATCTTTTTGCAAAAAAATATAAACTTTACAAAAAAGGAAAAAAAGAATCAGAAGAAACCAAGAGAAAAAAATCAGAAGCCATGAAAGCTTATCATAAAAAATTAAAGGAGAATAAGGAAACAGCATGACACAGATACCATTATTTCAACCACCAAGTGAATGGGTTCCTCCTGAATCAATTCCAGATCTAAGCGATGCCAAAGAAATTTGTATTGATCTAGAGACAAACGATGTCGGATTAAATACAGGCGTTGGCCCTGGATGGCCTGTTAAAAAAGGTTTTGTTGCAGGCGTTGCTATAGCCGTTGATGGATGGACAGGATACTTTCCTATTAATCATGAAGGCGGTGGTAACTTTGATCAAAAAATATTTACAGGGCAATTAAAAAAAATTTTAGAATTACCTTGCGATAAAGTATTTCATAATGCGATGTATGATGTTGGTTGGTTACACGCTATGGGTTTAAAAGTTCATGGTCGTATTATAGACACTATGATCGCCGCTCCTCTTATTGATGAAAATAGATTTCGTTATTCACTTAACGAGTTAGGTAAACATTATTTAGCGGAAAAGAAAAGTGAAACATTATTATACGATGCAGCAAAGAGTTGGGGTGTTGATGCTAAAGGTGAGATGTGGAAATTACCACCGATGTATGTTGGTCCTTACGCTGAACAAGATACGGTGCTTACTTTAAAGTTATGGCAGTTTTTTAAAACAGAGTTAATTAAGCAAGACCTGTTGTCCATTTTTGATTTAGAAACAAAGCTATTTCCGATTTTATTTGAAATGAAAAAGAAAGGCGTTAGGATTGATCTTGATGAAGCAGAGCGCACGAAAAATGATTTCGCTAATAGAGAGAAAAAAATATTGGATGATATCTATAAGGATACAGGTGTTGCTGTGGAAGTATGGACTCCAACGTCAGTGGCGAAAGCTTTCGATGCGAAAAGTATTCGATATGAAACGACACCTAAATCTGGTCAACCTAAGTTTGATAAAAATTTTCTTACGACGCATCCTAGTCAGTTGGCCAAGAACATTGTTGAAGCGAGGGAGATTAATAAAGCACGAACCACGTTCATCGATACCATCCTCAAGCATTCGTACCGAGGGAGGATTCATGCTGAGATCCACCAAATGCGTTCGGATCAAGGAGGAACAGTAACAGGTAGGTTCAGTTATAGTAATCCAAACTTACAGCAAATTCCTGCACGTAATAATATTATTGGTCCACGGATCAGACGATTATTTATTCCTGAAGAAGGATGCAAGTGGGGAACATTTGATTACTCGCAACAAGAACCACGGATCACGGTACACTTTGCTAAATTAACTAATGGTGGATTGCCCGGTTCTGATACCGTCATTGATGCATACGAAAATAATGATGCAGACTTCCACCAAGTCGTTGCTGATATGGCAGGCATTGATCGTAAGACAGCAAAAACAATTAACCTTGGTATGATGTATGGCATGGGTAAAGGTAAACTTGGTTCTGAATTAGGTTTAGATGAAGAAGATACAGCAGACCTTTGGAAACAATATCATAAAAGCGTTCCTTTTGTAAAAGAGCTTGCGGACAAGGTTTCCCAACGTGCGCAAGATGTTGGATATATAAGAACACTACTTGGTCGCAAATGTCGTTTCGATTTATGGGAACCAAATTTGTTTGGCATTAATAAGCCATTACCACACGTAGAAGCGATGAGAGAGCATGGTAAGAACATTAGACGCGCTTTTACTTATAAGGCTCTTAACAAGCTAATACAGGGTAGTGCGGCGGATCAAACAAAGCAAGCGATGATAGATTTGCACGAGGAAGGTTTTCTTCCTCATATCCAGGTTCATGATGAATTGAATCTATCTGTTGATAATCCCGAAAAATATTCGGTCATACAAACAATAATGGAAAATTGTGTTGATCTCAAGGTCAAATGTAAGGTAGATGTAGAGATAGGTAATAGTTGGGGTGAAATAAAAGAGGTTAATGATTAAAATATGGTTACTTATTTCAATGATTTCGATGCCTGGGATGCCTTCTGTGAAGCATACGGCTGAGTTATACTTTGATCAAGATAAATGCGAGTCACGACGTATTGTGATAGAGAATAGTATTATTGATATGGCTACAGAGCAAGGTATCAATCCTGTTTATACACAGACGTGGTGCCTAGAATCTTCTATGTTTGTTATAAAAAATAGTTGACTTCTAATATATTATCCCATATAAGTAACCCATGAATATAGAAAAATATAAAAGTGTTGCTATACACAAAGACACGTATGATAAAATACGTGTAATAGCTAAAGAGGATTATATGACGATTAACAATTTCATAAGGAAACTTGTTGATATGGAACATGTAAAATTCAGAGAAAGAAAGAAAGAAGGGAACGGATCGGCGGATTAATTGAAACTTCCTGAAAGCCCCATCAAAAAAGTTTACGAATGTCGTAGATGTAAACGGGTGACAGTAAAGTTTTATAATCCACAATTTGATACATCGTATAGTAAAGAAGAATGGGAACACGTGTTGCAACAAGGCAGCAAGGCTCTTGATACTTTACTAGAGATGTATGACCCAAAATTTTTTAAATAGAAAGGAAAAGTATGTTTTACTTTTGGTTAGGATTATCATTTATATTAATTGCTATTGTTGCATTTATATTAGGTGCAAAATTTGGAATGCATTTTAGATTACGTGTGCGTAAATTAGAAAAGCATGAAAGAAAATTTGGTTTTAGTAAAAAAAATGATAAATTTTAAAAAACTAAAATTTTTTGTGCTTTTAAAAGCATTTGAATTGCAAGTATTTTATTATAAAAAAATAAGGAAAAAAACACCCGTTAGGCCTTTTTTGTTTATGTTAAAGTATGCGCCTGATAGTGTAGTAAAACACTTTATGCATAAAGTGTTTTACTTGGATCAAGAAGCTCACAGAATTTTTGAAATATATATAAAACAGGTTAGGAAATAAAATGTTTCAATTTTGGCATGTTATTGCTATTCTTGGTGTTTTTATTTTAGGATTTATTGCAGGGAGATATTCGTTAAAAATGTATTACCAGGCAAAATTCGAGGAACTAGAGAATAGAGTAGAGAAAAATAAAAATGATATAGAATATCATGCTAGACGCCTTTAGTTGGGTGTTTAGTGTGTTTCTTATTTGTGTTACCGTGGTTCTTGTTACATGGATCACGGTTCATTATTCACCTTTCCACACGTATGTGAGAGGGTGTGTTGATCAAACAAATGATTTCGATTATTGTGTTTGGTTATATTATGAGATAGCAAAAGAAGAATCTTGGTTGCGCCAGATGTTAATTAAGCTATCGGAATAGGAGGAAGAAAGAATGTATTTTAAGCAACATTACGAAAGATATGATGAATGTAGTCGATGTCATCGAAAATATTTGGAAGTAAATTTAATTGCGCATTATGATAGCAGTTGGAAGCGTTGCAATTCATTTTGCATTAGATGTTATAATGGGAGAGATAAAAATGAAACTAAAGAAACGGTTAATGAAGTTATACAAAGACGTATCAAAAAAAGCGTTACGCGAACCACGGACCTTAAGAGAGTTAGCAATAAGAAAGAAGTGGGACAGAATAAAAACAATAGTGAGCAAGCGTTATGATTTGTTCTAAATGTAAAGGAAATGGATATGTCAGATTATCGTTTGAAGCAGAACAGGTCATTGAACAGTGTAAGGTTTGTCACTCACAAGGGGAAATCAATGAAGATAACTACTACCACCAAACATGGACCGAGGGTAGTAACAAAACCCTTGCGATCTACTACGGACCACCACTTGACCCAGAATGTTTCGAAAACTACACGATTTCGAATGAGTAAACCAGTTATAGAGTTTAAGGGCGAACCGCCCTTTTAGAGTTGGGATAGAGGAATTTTTCAATGGTTATTTATGCAAATCATGGCAAGTCGCTTGGAGATGGTTCGGGCCTCGATTCCCAGTGTTCATACAACCCGTTAAATCATCAATGCATAACAAATGATAGTAGAGTCTTTCTTTCCTCCTGATCGTATGACTCTACTATCAAATTATAAAAGTATAGTTTATTTTAGCCCCCCTAGAATATTTTTACTGCTCAAACCTGTGTTACACCTGTTACAGTGTTACATTAAGTTAATTTATTGAAATATATATGTTTTTATGTCACAATCTTGTAACAACAGATTTTATTATATGTTACACTATTGGGATATTTTAAGCCATACTTAGTATATTATAAATAGTTAGGGTAAAAATAAACTATACCTTTTTGAAAAAGAAGGATATTATAGGAATTATGCCAAAAAACAGAGGTGGGCTAAGTCCCAGACAAAAAGCATTTGTTGAGATATTTTGTAAAGAGAACGGAAGAATAACTCCAACAGAATGTGCAAGACAAGCAGGATATAAAGAACATAGTGCAACTGCTGCAGCTTCTAATTTAAGAAACCCTAAGTATTACCCAGGTGTTGTTGAAGCAATTGAAAAACTTCAAAGAGAATATGCTGATGCTACTAAAATTGATATTGTAAAACATTCTAGGGAATTAGCTAGATTAAGAGATAAGGCTGTTGAAAACGGACAGTTAGGCCCTGCAATAAATGCTGAATTTAGAAGAGGTCAACTTGGTGGTTTTTATGTAGATCGTAAAGAGGTTGTTACCGCATCTCTTGATAGTATGACTAGAAAAGAGTTAGAGTCTAAATTAAAAGAGATACGGGATAATAATATTGTTAATGCTGAATATGAAGTTATCGAAGAAAAAGATACAACATTACTAAAATAAAGATAATAAAATATTCTCCAAACAAAATAAACATTATGGTACTTGTTTCAATAATTCTTGTAGTTTGTGATACCACATTAATCTAAATTCAAAGTTCTCACTTGTTAGTATAGCTTTCTTTAAACTATCAACTCTATTCCAAAATAAACTTTCAGTCATTGGAAGAGATTCATATTCTCCTTCTTTGTAAATTACTATTTTATTCATTTAATCCTTTCTTTATGTCATCTAATAATTCTTGACCTTTTTTTGTTAATCCACAATTATCATCAAAAAATTCTTCTATCATGGAATCACTAAGATACTCACTAATAATACTTAATAATTTGTCTTCTTTATTCATGGTGTGTATATTACCTCCTCATCAGTTAATTCTCTCATCTTAACTTTATATGCTTTTAAAAAATCTTTTAATGGCATATCTGAATTTTCTAAATGTGCTAAGTGTAAGTTTTTGTCATAACTATAAATTACAAAAGCCTTCTCATAACAATTCATTAAAAATGTTTCTTTATCATTCATGGTAATTTTCTCCTTCCATACCTTTATTACATGGATCATTTAAATAATCTAAATAATTATCTGTTGTTTCATTTTGATCCTCCTCTATATCAACAACAAAGTTTACTCTCACTAATCCTTCTATGTCTTCAAAAACATCAAACTCAACATCATAAAAAGAATTGTCTAATAGTTTTATTAATTCATATGCTTTCATTTTTACTTCCTTTCTTTAACAAGCGATTAAATATTTTTTTAATTTAACATAATCACTAACTTCTATAGTGCATTTTATGTCACTTTGCATACTTTCAATTTTAAATAAATTAGAATGATCTTCTAAAAATATTTCTAGCTCAGGCTCATGCCAATCTTTAAATATTTTTTTTACTTCTAAATTACCACACCAATTTTCATAATTGACATCTTGCGCCTCTTCTAAATAAGTTTCCCCTTTAAGTTTTACATTGTAAAAACCATCATCGGTATATTTTAATATTTCAACATCTTCAAAATCTTTAATTCTGTATATTGCCCATTTAGAATATTGTAATTCAAAAGCTCTAAAAAGTTTTTGATCTTTATATTTAATTTTAAATAGTCTTCTTTCTGTGGCTGACCATTTTGTAGGTGTTAGATAAACTTCGTTATCATTTTTGTCATATAGTCCTGTATCTACACTCATTTTTACTCCCTTTCAGTACCCCAAATATTCTCATTTGAATATTCAAATAATGATAATTTTAATGGATATTTTTTAACAAAAGGGTTTAAATCGTTTATATCAAAACCCCATTCCTCATAATCAATAACAGACTCTTGAATTGAAAATATTAATTTATTAAATTCATGTATTTTATTTAATATTTCTAATTCTTTTTGAATTACCATTATTTCTTTTTCTTTTTTTAAAACAAAATCATTTTTTTCTACTTTTATCATGTTCCTCCAAATCTGCGTCTATTTCTTGACAGGCATTATCTATACATGCCTGCTCGTCCCACATATCCCAAGTATCTTTATAAATACTTTTTCCTTTTGGATTAAAAACCTCATAACCATGACTCCCTTTTATATTATCAACGTTAGGAGGGTTTTCACTTTTAAAAGCAAATTCATATGATACGTTAGGTTCTTGTTCCCATATTTTTATTTCATAGTTTTTATACATTTCTATTTTCATTTTAATCCTTTCTTTTAATATGGGTCAGGGTTTCTGCCTTCTACGTTTCCGACGAAACACTTACGCAAGGTTTTGGAAGCCCTTAGGTTCTCCTCCACTCCTGACCCCTTTGTTAGTAATCGCTTGTATAGATACGTCTATCCCCTTCATTAAATTACTAACACCCTTTACAGTTTGGCGTATACTTCTAAATTATACCGACTTATAAAGTTAAATAACATATAATCCCATAAATATAAAAGTCAACCCTTGTATTATAATTTATTATAGTTATATGGGATACAGGGTTATATCTTATATCCTTTGTATATAACCCTAAAGAAAGGATAAAATAAAATGTTAAAATTAATAAATAGTTCAACAAATAGAAAAACAGGCAATATTGCTACTACTTATAGATCAGGTACTTCAATGTATGGTTCTTGTCCTTCAAGTTGTGCATTAAACCCAAAACCAAAAGAATCGGCAAAAGGTATTGATAAAAAATATTTGGCAGCTCTTTTAAATGCTGTTGTAAAAAATGGCTTATCATGGACTTATAGTCATTTTGATTATAAAAAATTACCAAGAAATAAAGAAAAGAAAACTGTTATAAATTATAGCGCTGATACACTTATTCAAGCATTGAATAGTTTTAATGATAAAAGAGATACAGTTTACACAGCACCCTCAACAATGACAGATAAAGTTGATAATATACAAGGTGTTAAATTTGTAAGGTGTCCTTCAGAATACAATGAAAAAATTAAGTGTCAAAATTGTGGTTCAGGTAAACCATTATGTGCAAGAATTAATAGAGATTATATTATTAAGTTTGTCGCTCATGGTAGCCAAAAAAAGAAAGTAGGTAAAAAAGAGCAAGGGGGCTGTTATGCAGGACAAGGGTTTACTAGATTTGCTTGGCAAGATACAGTAAACAGAAAACAAGATAGACCTGATTCTGAAAAACTGACAAATTGGGTAAAGACATTACCCTATGGTACTTTTATTAGACATCATGTAGCTGGGGATATAGGCAAATGAAAAACGCATATAGAAGTGATGAGTATTTTAGTGGTAAGTATTGGATAAGTAAAAATCCATATCATTTATTTTTAACTAAGGTCAGAAATCATTTAGCTTGTTTAGACGAATTTGAAATAAGAAAAAGAATTGCACCAAATAAAGTAAATAAATACACTTTATATCTTGGTATAGCTTTTAAGTATAATAAGACTAATTGTGATATTGAAAAAATAACAAAAAATATGCTTGACAAATTTATATCTTAGTTTTATGGGATATTATGTTATTTAATAATTAAATAACGTAAACTAAAAGGGGTTAGTGGCAAAGTAGGGCAAGTCCCACGCCTAGCCCCTTTTATAAGAAAGGATAAAATACTATGGCACAATTAAAAGTTTATCAAATTGAGCATTACAGATCAAAGATTAGAGAAATGATAGACCCTATTAAGAGGTTACTTGACATTAAACTTGATGAGAAAAAAGAAATTGTTAAATCTAAAATTGAAGGGAAATTAAAATCTACTTTCAAAATAGAAAAATGGAAAAAAACAATTTCAAGTTTTGATGATAAGTTAGACAAATTAGAGAGTGACTATCGTAAAATGCGTGAAACACTTAAAAATCAACAATTAACAGAAAGTAATAAATTACGAAAAGTATTTTCTAAAAATGGTGTTAGAAATTACAATTTACCTGATATGAGTGAGGTTTTTACTGATTATAAAATCAATAGTTGTTTTGAGAGTGTTGTCGATAAAATTACTAATGATAAGTGCAAAACTATGGAAGAATTTAAAGAAATAAATAAATTAGATCATGTTAAAAGTTGCATGAATGATGTACTTTATGAGGAAGGCACTAGTGAAGGCATGAATAAAAGACTTGATACAATATTGAAAGGTAGTCTAGGAATTACTTTTAGAAGGGATCAAGCCCTTCAATTAACTAAACAATAATTTTATTTTTATTTTGACTATCCCATTAATATGGGGTAGTCTTTCACGTGAAATAGAAAGGATAAATAAAAATGAATTTAAATTTCAGTACAAAAGAAAAATGTTTGTTAAGAGATTTAATAAACATTGAAATTAGAAATTGTTCTAATGATTTTAATTTAAATAGCTATGTTGATAAATTAAAAAAACTTAGATTTAAAATACAATTAGACGAGCAACAATTGAAAAAAGCCATAAAACTGTATGGTAATGACATTGACGAAATAAGAAAGGATAAAACACAATGAATAAAATAAAAATACAAGTTAAAGAAAAACATATCAAAGATGGTATTCCAGAAAATTGTACTTATTGTGCAGTAGCTTTAGCTGTTAACGATAAACTAACTGAAATGTTTAAATTAGATTTTGAACCTAGAATTGTAGAAAGTGGTAATGTACATTATGCATTGAGATTAGCAGATAATAAACCTAGTTCATATCAAACTGAATTTAATACTCAGATAAGTATGGAAGATCAAGAAACACTAAACGATTTTGTTTATGATTTTGACACTGGAAAAGACGTTAACCCTTTTGAGTTTAACATTGAATTTACTGATACAGTAATAGAAAAAATGAAATCACTTGAAAAAAAAGAAATGGAAAATTTAAAATTACTAAATGAGTGAAAGTAAATTTTATCAACAATTAAAAAAATCTTTGCCCTATGTTTATTTTGAACGAATTGAAAATAGAATAGGGCAAGGGACAGCAGACATAACAGCAATCTATAATAAAAAGGAAATTTGGATAGAATTAAAATTTATAAAACTAAATAAAATTAATCTTAGCCCCTTTCAGATTTCATGGCATTTAAAGAGATATTCTTTAGGTATTCGCACTTTTATCTTAGTTAAAAGGGGCAAAGACTCCCTTATAAAAGCATATGAAGGCAAAAAAGCGCTAAAATTAGCCAAAAACGGTTTTAAAGAACCTTGTTTCATGGTGCATGAACCCCGAACCGATATAAAAAAACTCCTTAAAATGTTTGAATAATTGTTTAAAATGTATAAGATTAATCCCATAATAATAGAAAGGATAAAAATTATGTCTAGAGCTTATTCAATATGGAATGATGTTGAAGCCTGCATTTATAACAGTTCAAAAAGTTGGGGGGCAAAAGATACTTGTAATGTAAACGTGAACGTCGGTTCTAGTTCTAAGTATTCAAATCACTTTGTGAGCCACACCACCACGAAAAGAGAAATTAAAAAAAATCTTTTTGAATTTAGGTTTTATGTAAATAAACAAATTATTAAAAGGGCTTTGTTTGATAATCTTACAAAGTCTTTTAATTTCTTGGATCGTGAACCAAGTACCGAGAACCAAGAACCAAACCCCAAACAACTTGAATTATTTTAGAAAGGATAATTAAAAATGAAAAAGAAAACTGAAACTAAAAAAAGAACTATAAACCTAGGATCAAATTATATTAACTTTTTAAAGGCGGTCGATAAATATAGAGACTTGCCCTATCCCGAATATAAAAAGAAAATTGCCCAGGAATTAAACCTTGAGAAAACGAAATAAATATATAAGATAAATCCCATATTAAAAGAAAGGATAAAGAACCATGAACCAAGAAACATTAATAAAAAATCTTGAAACTAAATTTAAACTAAATGCAGTTCCGAGATTTGAGTTTGATGCTACTCTTATTGACGGCAAAGAACCCCAAGGCATTTGGATTAGAGATGATATTTGCAAAGAGTCAACTGAATATTATCGTTATGCTGAAGACACTATGAACGATAATAATATTTTAAATAAGTATTTAAAACAGCATGGTTGGTATGCGGAACCTTACGACGCAGAAACAATAATGCTGTATCAAGATTAAATAATAATTAATCTAGGGCCATGATCCGTGGCCCTAGGTACTTACAACCAAACCAAAAAACAAAAACCCCTTTACATTTACCCCCACCCCCCTAAACTAGACCCGGTACAAAATAATTTACACTACGCCCCCAGTTTGATACAAACAATACCATGCAAAACAAAACGGAGGTCCAACTCCAAAAAGAATTATTGGAAGAACAATTAAGAAAGTTAGACTTAGCTGAAAAAAGGTTTATCCCCTTTGTCAAACACGTTTGGCCAGAATTTATTGAGGGAGATCATCATCGAAAGATAGCAAAGAAGTTTGAAGATATTGCCAATGGAAAGATTAAGCGATTGATAGTAAACATGCCCCCCAGACACACTAAATCGGAGTTTGCTTCTTATTTGTTTCCTGCATGGATGGTAGGAAAAAATCCAAAATTAAAAGTGATACAAACAACACACACAGGAGAACTTGCAGTTAGGTTTGGTCGTAAGATGAAAAACCTTGTTGATACAAGTGAATTTGCACAAATCTTTGAAGATTGTAAAATTGCGGTAGACTCCAAAGCAGCAGGGCGTTGGGAAACAAACAAAGGTGGAGAGTATTATGCAGCAGGTATCGGTGGTGCAATAACCGGTCGTGGTGCAGATTTATTAATTATTGATGATCCACATTCCGAGCAAGATGCACTAAGTGAAACGGCTATGGATTCAGCATACGAGTGGTATACTTCTGGTCCTCGTCAACGTTTACAACCAGGTGGTGCGATTGTCATTGTTATGACACGTTGGTCCACGAAAGATTTAACAGGCAAA
>Ga0209929_1000034_pt1 | contig 48486 bp, 69 predicted proteins | sample SalPon2_C_H2O_MG_2_FD_185731 | JGI IMG/M metagenome (GOLD analysis project Ga0209929, IMG submission 185731) | Salt pond water microbial communities from South San Francisco under conditions of wetland restoration - Salt Pond MetaG SF2_C_H2O_MG... ... | reverse complement strand
AATATGTATCACCACTATCTTCACCTTCTGGATATAAGTTTAAAGTTACTTCAGCACCAACTGTTAATGCACCTTGACCTGTAGCATCTGTTTCGTCCCAATGACATTCAACAGTACCAGTAGCATCGCTTCTTAATGCTTTGTAGGATTTTGCAGTATCAGTTAGTGAAGTATCTTCAACTGTGTCATTTGTTTCGTCAATGGTAAATCCAGTAATTTCAGCTACTGCATTTGAACCAACTTTGACTACTCCGCTTGTTCCGACGTGTGTTGCCATTCTTCATACTCCTTTGTTTCGGTTTGTTCTTCTACTTCTACATCTTTTTTCTTTGATGTTCTAGTAGATTTTTTTTCTATTGAAAGTTTATAACCCTTCGCCAGAAACTTGTCTAGTTCATTATCCCAAACAGTTATACTTCCTAAACCATTTGGCATAAATATTCTAATTCGTTTAGCCATTATGATGTACCTCTAACAAATTCATAGAATACTCTTACCACAATACGAATACCACCCAAAGGATATAATGTACCTTCATCAGATGATACTTCTACGACCTTAGTTTCTTTGGCATTACCACCTCTAGTTCTATCGGTATCAAGTGTTTCTTCTACGACTTCTATAAATTCATTTCTTTTAGTATCTAAATTGGTTTCTGTTCCTTTAACATAACCAACAATAACATAATCTATTGTGCCACTGCGTTTACCTGCTGAATAATCACCTAGAGCAAAATCTTCTCTAGTTTCATCACCTGTGGAAATATATAAGGCAGGGAATTGTGGGTCAGCTAATTCATCTGGATTAAATGGTTCTCTAGTAATCTTTTTAAATTCAATAGGTGAAGTAACAGCATCTAAGGTACTGATAATATTACTAGCTATATTTTCTCTAATACTCATAATTTAATTCCCTTTATAACATCTTCAAATATCTTTTGTATATTAACTTCTTCCTTTTTAGAAATACTAAAAAATTGCCTTCTTACCTTTGATTTACCTGCACCTGCCTCATCGTGATAATATGCTTTCTTATTCGCCTGTGCTTGTCTAAAGAATAATGTTCCTTTACTGGGTGTAATTCTATTAGTTAGGGAACTAAACATTTGTCCTGTAAAATTTAAATCAACAAATCCAGATTGTCTGCCTTTATATCTTCTATATTCAGCATAACCACCTTTAAATGATTTATAATTAGGTGTTGCACCTTCTGGACCAATATTAAAGAAAAAAGATTTTCTGGAATAAGGAATAAAGTTTGCACCAAATACATCTTTACCTTTAAATGTTCGGTCTTTAATAGCTGATATTTCAAACGCAGATGCTTTGGCTAATCCTGTTTGAATTTTTGATTTTAAAGTTTTAGAAGCGTTTTTAAAAGACGCTTTAACTTCATTAGAATTAGTACGGACTGTTGCTTCTGCAACCATTATCTAACTAGGCGTAATTTGTGGATAGGTTCTTTTTCGTCAACAGTAATTGTGTCGTTTCCATCTTCATCATATTCAACACCATCTCTTAATACTGCTTGAAATTCCTCATTGTACTTTTTTCTATAATAATCCATTTTAACTTGAAATGTATCTGCACCATCACCACCCTGTGGGTCTTTCCATTTAGTAAGGATAGGTAAAATATATTCTGCTAATGCTTTATAAACTGTTGCTCTAGTCCATTGACTAGGCGTTAAATTATCTTCATTCATTTCAATAGTGGTTACTTTGGTTATATCTCTATAACGCACTGTATGTCTGTATCGTTCCCACCATTCTTCTCTAACTTGGCGAATAACGTCATCTTCAGCAAATTGTAATTGTGTATCAAAGTCTGTAATTCCATATTCAGCAATATCTGGTTGATATTCTTGAACGTCTGATAATGCTACTGAAAATTTTGTTGTTGCCATAATAAACCTTTCAAGTGGGTGGGGAAAAACCCCACCCTATTTAATCATCAATTAGAATGCACTGTCAACAGTGATAGCACAACCATAGTTATCTTTAATGATATTCTGACCCTTCATAATTGAACCGACAATTTCAGTTGCTCTCATAGAAGCATCTCTTTGTGTTTCAATTTTGAAATCTTCCTTAATCGCAAGACCAAGTGAGATTGGGTGGAATACAGCACCAACTGAATCGTCAGCAGAGTCAATAGAGATGTTAGCATTCTCGTATAAGTCAATTCCAAACATAGAACCAACAAAACCAGAATTGAAAACATTTTCACCAACTGATGAAATTGCAGGTGCTTGTGATGCAACATAACCTGCTGATGTTAAAGTCTTTTTAAGATTAAACATCGCTTTAGGGTGGAACACAGCAACGTATGGTTTAGGTACGTTTAATGCTCTTAATGTTGCTTCAGCTTGTAATAGTAAGTCAGCAGTTAATTCTGTTCCTGCTGAACCTAAGTCATTACCAGATGCGAATGAACCGAATAGGTCAACTATATCTGTGTCAACTTTCTTAGCGATTGACTCACCAAATACTCTACCAATATCTTGTGCGATTGGTCTAGCAGATGATTCTCTTGCTAAGTCAGTTAAAGTTGTCATTACGCCTACTTCTGCACAAGTTATTAATGCTTCAGTTGGATTAACTTCGGTGTTTGCTAAATCTGAACCTTCAGCTACTGCTGATGCAGAAATAGTTGGGAATACAGGAACAGCAACTTGTTTGCCTTGTCCTGTGATGTTGTAAGTAGTTACTAGCGGACGCATTACTGAGGTTTCTTGGAAAGTGAAAATCGCTTCCTGTATAATCTCAGTATATAGTTCACTAATACTACTTGAGGTTGTTTCGTTAGCCATTGGGCAACTCCTTTTTTATATTAGTTATTAATAGTTAGTTTTGGTTTCATACTAAATCCCGAACGTGAATTGCGGTATTCAACATACTGCTTTCTTTGTTCTGGATTGTTCAAATCCAAGTCCGCCAGATTAAAAGGTTTAGCGTCAACCTTACCCACGTTGCCCTTACTTCCACTGCCACTAGGTGTAGCCATTTGGAAATGAGGATTCTGTGTAAGAAATTCAGAAACATATTCTTCAACAGAATAAAGATTTCCGTCTTTGTTATATCGTGGAGTACCATTTTCTGCAAGAACTTCTACTTGTCCATCATCGTTTAGGTGGACATTGTTCTTTAATAGTTCTACCACTTGTTGAGGATTGATTGCCTTATTCTTAGAAGCAGAATTAATTAAAGCATCATTAATCTTAATATTCTTTAAATCGCCTTGTAATTTTTGAATTTCAGATTGATACTTATTGGCTTGGTCTTTAAGAATGTCCTCAAATTCGCCACGCTTCTTTTTTTCCTCTAACTGTGCAGTTTCTTTTTGTTGCATCAGTTGTTTTACTTCATCAAGATTATCCGTACCAAGTTCTTTGTAGATTTTAGCACGTTCTCTTGCCAGACGTGTCTTTACGATATTTTCAATATCTTGTTGTGAAAGACCTTTATCTTCTGTTGTTTTTTCCTGTATTTGTTCCTCTTGTACTGATGTGTCATTTTTTGTTTCAAGTGTTTCATTCACTTGACCCTGTTCATCAGTCATTTTACACTCCTTAATTTGTGTTAATTAAATCTTTATAGAAAAATTATTTATTCTTCAAGTAATTCTTCCCATTCTGGGTCGAATGGAATGAATGAATGTCGGCAACGATAACCGCCTCTATTAACAAATGGGTCACTTCCAGACTTACCAGACCAAGATTGACCAGACCAAACACTTCTTGCTTCTTCCTCTGTAAATACTCTATTTAAGTTCCTTCTACAGAAATCTCTAGTAGTGACAATGCTCGTTCCTGTGTATTTATAAGAAGTTATCCCTGCTTCATCACCTTTGTACTTAGTGAACTGTCCGTCAAATTGCATAATACTATCGTGTGCAATCTGAGATGAATATTTACGCATATTCTCACCTAAAATGTCAGCACCATATTTGGTGTGTAATGTTTCCCTAGCGGATTTTATTTTAGCAATAATAGAAGCATCAGATGAATATCTATTTTTATCTATATAGCTAACTAATCTATTAATAGCGTTTTCATTACTACGCTGATAAACACCATTGATTTGTCCTCGTATGTTCTTGACCATTTCATTAAATGGTTTGCCGATTACTGCTGATTGATAAACCTCATTCGCAATAGTATCTAAAAACCGATTGCCAATATCTTGGAAACCACTAAAGGATAAATACTTTAGGTCATTAATGACCTTTAAATCTGGTTTAGTTAATGTTTTAAATCTAGCAGGAATAGGCAGTGGTTTAATTAGGTCTTGGTATTCTTTTATAATCTCATCGTATTCACTAACAAGTGCGTCAGCTTCTTTTAAATAATTTTCTTCAATTAATCTTTTAAGGTTAGGTCTAAGTTGAATGGCTATCTGTGTATTTAATGTCGTTCCACCAGATGTGGTTCTAGTTAAGTCAGCAATAATGTCATCTTCAAGTTTCTTTAATACGCCAATAAGACGTTCTTCGTGGGTGTCAATTAATCGGTTTATTGTTTCTTGTTTTGCCATTTTTTATTTTTCCAAAAATCGTGTCAAATGTACATTTGTGTCGCACCCTAAATTGCGATAATAAATAATTCTATTTTTCACTTAGTCCATTTTTACCCTATTTCTGAAAAATTGGAAATCCCAATATGATATAATGGGTATGTACATTAAATTTTATATAAATTTAATTTGCTCTTTAACATTGTGAATATGGTTGGTTCAAAGTACTGGAGGTACTATATGAAAAAACAAATATACTATAAAAGGGTGTTATTTACATCTTGGAAAAACCTTGAGGATAAAACCGAAGGTATAGAAAGAAATGAACATTTGTTCGTTAGCATAGATGGTGAAATTTGGGAGGAAATAAATAATAAAGTTATTCTCTCAGATATATCTATGAAAGACTATGATGAGATTAAAAAATTTTTTGATAAACTTAACATAAGACCACATCAAAAGTTTTTTGATTATTATCAGAATATCTATCTTCATTTAGATTATTGGAATAAAGTTCCAAGAATTAAAATATTAGAAGAAACTATTATTAACTAATAACCTACCAACCATATCACAATGGAAAGTTTTTTTTCCAAGCACGAATTGACCAATAGGCAGGGGATAAGGTCTTTTGACCCTTAACTTCCTTTAAAACACCCCCCATTCTGGCTAGAAATGACCTTTGTCTAGCAGGGATATTCTTTTTGATAGACATACCTCTAGCACCAAAGGTGACTTTCTTTACATTACCAGATGATTTGTCTTTAACGTAAACGCCAAACTTTTTATTCTTATTTTCGGTTGTTGATAACCTAAATGGTTTATTTAATGAAACTTGTCTGCCTCTATATTTAGCCATTACTCTTGATACCATTCTATCAAATCACGTTCAATATAATCTTGGATTATTTGTTTTTCAGCAAAAGGATTATGCCTTGAACCATAATATTCTTTATGTCTAAATTCTCTTTTCGTATATCGGTTGGGTGTCATAAAGAAATCAAATTCGTCTATATAGATTTTATTCTCTAAGTTATTGATTGCCCAATAGATAGAAACAAATCCTGCTGTGGGGAATGTCATCTTCGTTTGCTGACACATTACTTGGTAATCTCTTAAATCCCATTCATAGGTTAATTCTTTCATATAGTCTGGATAGGTTTGCATTCGCACACCAAAGTCCTCACCACATAATCTAACAATGTATCTGGAATGGTCATCTAATGTTATATCAGCTTCTTTAATTGCATTTTGACTAAGGTTATTAATCCATACATCGTGGTCGTCTTGATAACCTAAGTTCATTCTAAAGGTTACTACGTCTTTGTATTCTTTTTCTCTAACAGGTTCTTTATTGCCTATAATAACGATTGGTTTGTCACCGATAAATTCTTGAATGTCTTGTAGTGTTCTCACTTTGTAAAACGTAAAGTATAGTTTTCATAATCAGAAAAAATATTCTGCCACCATTCTTTAGGTTTAACAGTAGCGTGAGCATTTTTACCATTCGGTAATAGTTTGATAGCTTTTCCAGTATGGACTGAAATAAAATGATGTTTTGCTTTGAAGTTAAAAATATCATCTATCACATCTTTTAAACCAATCTGAGGTATGTGTTCTAAAACATCAATGCAAATAACTAAATCAAATGAACCAGTAGGTTTAGCAGAATATCTTAAAACAGCAGGGTCATAATTAGTAACATTCCATTCTTGTGGTTGATGTTTTGCCTGTCCACAACCATAGTCTAAAATAGTTTCGTAATTATGATTTTTAATCAGTTCGTTAATTTCATTAATGTATCTTAACAGGGTGTTGCCTTCCCAATAATTATCTTTTTGATGAACTAACTTTGCTTGTTCTAAATATTCTTCATATTCATTCATTTCTTTTTTCTTTTCTTTTTTGTTTTTCTTGCAGTGGCTAGAGCAATAGCGACAGCTTGTTTTCTTGGTTTACCTGCCTTTAATTCAGTACGAATGTTCTTACTAATTGACCTAGCCGAATATCCTTTGATTAGTGGCATTACTTCTTTTTCTTCTTTCTTTTCATATTAGACTTAGCTGATTTTTTTGGTCTGCCGACTTTACTTCCGTATGTTCCTTTTCCGTATGGCATTGTGATTTCCTTTCTTCATAATGCTTAAAGCATAATAATTCTAAATTACCATACTGAGCAGGATATCCAATACAAGCAAATTTACCACAATGGCATTTTTGTTTTATTTGACGTTCTTGAGGCGTCCAATTAATAAAGGTTAAAGGGGAAACTTTAGTCGTAATCTTCAAGATAAATGCTAAATGAAGCAGATATAGAAGTTGTTGCGTCTGCTTTTGCTCTAATTTCAATATCTGTTTTTTCTTCTACCATTAAAGGAATTTCAAACAATCTATAAATAGGTGCACCAAATGTTGTTTGATATCCGATAGTATTCCATACATTGCCATTGCTTATTTGTTTAATCATAAGTTTTGACTCAACTTCTTTTTGTTTAGACATACCAATAGATGCAGACATAATATATCCTCTCTTGTTAGCAGGTATTGTATAAATACTTGCAAGACTTCCACCATAAGTAGCAGGAATGATAGCAACTGAAGTTCCATCAACTGATACTGTAATAACACCGACATTAGCAGTCCCTGTTGTTGCAGTTTTTAATCTTGCAGAGAATATTCTTGACCAAGTTTCTGTTGTTGCACTTCCACCAATAATAGCTGTCACAGTTTGTTGATTATAATCAGCATCTAATCCAACTAATTCTACTGTTCCCCCATTATCTGAAACAGTATCAGAACTTGTTACTGTAGCACTTAATGGTGAACTAGGATAAGAGTATATTCCGCCACCAGTCCAAATAGTTTCAAATGAACTTCCTACAGCATCATTATATCCAAACATTCCAACACCTGTAAAATCTTCTACCAATCCTTTTTGAACTGCTAATCCAAAAGGAAAGTTTAATTGTTCTCTAACATTAGATATTTGAAATCCCATTTATACTTCCTCTGTTGGTAATGTAGTTGTGAACTGACCAATCGGTCTAGGTTTTGCTTCTATCTCTGCGTCTATGTCTGCAATCTTTTCATCATCATCAACAACTGCTCTAGCAATTTGTTTATCTACTTCTTTTGCAAATGTATCGGATTGAACACCAGATGCTTTTGCTTGTTGTAAAAATTGTAAATCACTAGCGTAATCTCTTAGGTCAAAACTATCTGGATAGATTATTTCACCGTCAAATGTTGTGCCTTGCCAGTTCGCATATAAATCAAATATCTGTTCTTCAGTATTCTGTAAGTAATCAGCTTTTTCAGATAATCTTGCATTTAATAATTGAAATTCTGTTTGTAGTGCAATTCCAGAATTAACAGTTTTTTCTGTTCCTCTGACTGCTCCCATATGTGTAATTCTATCAATGGCATTAACTTTCATATTGATTGTTTTCATAATACTTTCTAAAGACTGTGATGAAGGTTGAATGATATATGGTTTTAAATCTGCTGACAAATCTTCTGGCATTTCAATAATAGAACCTGCACCTGCTGATGCTTCTACGTTAGGTGTCTTAACTAAACTTGGGTGGTTGGATAATCTGATTAACTGTTCAATCTCAGAGTAATCATTGTAAATAGATTTTTGTAATTCAGATACATCAGATAAATCACTAATGCCAATTCCTTTAATAGATGTTCTTTGATTGTATAGACACACAGCAGGAATTTTGCCTAGTGCGTTTGGTTGTTCGTCAATCTTGGTTGGTTTCTTAGTAGCATAACCAATCGTAAAATCTTCCACTTTGTATGTCGTAATATCTTCCATTGACCAAACTTTCACAATGGCATCTTTACCCATCATTTCTTCTACGACTGTTAATGATGTTAAATAATATCTTCCGTTTGATGCTCTTTCATATTTCCAGTTCGTGACATTCTCTGGAGTATAAATTGAAATGTATGGTCTAATATCTTGTGATAGTTCTTCTGCTCTAGTCTTAGCATTGGATAAAGGTTTATCTACGATTAGCCAACAAGTACCATAGATTGAAGCATTGACTTGTGCTTCTCTAATAAGGTTGTTGTATTGCCTACCATCAAAGTCTGCGTCCATTAAAAATGCTTCTAGTTGTGGGTCGCCTGTTAATGAACCAAAATCTCTTGTAGGTGGTACTCTGAATAAGAATGAGGAATAGATTTGAACGACATTCCTACAATGGTTATCTAAGGGAGTAAATTCTGAACGCTTTAAATATTCTTCTTCTGTTTCTAATATATATCGGTGAAGGAAATATCCGTTTTCATAATCCTGTCCACCCAAGTAAGAACGATAATGAAAGTTCCAATCATTCATCTTTCTTTCGTAGTCTGGGTGTAGTTCTGTTAAAAATTGTCTATCGTATGTTGCCATTAACTAAATCTTTGTGGTGCAGATGGGGTGAAATCACGTCTAACAGGAAACAAATACTCTACTAAATATCCTAGAGCATCGTTGCTGTGGTCATAATCACCTTTTTCTGGCACACTTGTTCCTTCTTTGTATATTTGTCGTTCTATTGCTTTTAACATAGTTTTACAGTTCTTGGCAATAAATAATGTGCGTTTACCATTAGCATTCTTCAGCTTGGTATTCACTGCGTTTATTCTATCTCTAACAAGTGGGTGTGCGTTCCTTACTCGCATATTAAAACCTGCATTCTTTAGTATCGCTAAATCAGTCACACCACCTGCTGATGTCTTACGTTGTTTACTAGCAGGGTCTGGATAAACAAAGATGTGTTTACCAGAATATCTGTTTTTTATTTCTTGCACCATTTCATCAGTGTTAGATGAATATAATATTATCTCATCATAAACATAGATATTATTACCTTGTATCTCTGTAATAACACCTGTCATTGGCGATATGTTGAAATCCATTCCTATATGTATTTCACTAGTCTTAGGTTCATATGTATCTATGACGTTTTCTTTCCTATCAAAGTTGTAATAAATCTGTCCTGCATAATTGACAAATGATGCCATATATTCCTGTTGGAATGTACGTTCATCTAGGTCTGCTTTTGCCTGTTCAATTTCATTAGCAGATACATTGCCACCTTCTAATGTTGTAAATTGAAATGATGCCCACTGGTCATTCTGTTTACTAAATAGGTTATAACTCCAGTTTCCATATCCTCTAGGTGTGCCACAGAATAATGCTGAACCATTCTTATCGGATAATGTAGGTCTTAACACTTCATACCAAGCGTGTTCTTTTACATCAGCAAATTCGTCCATTACTAGAAAATCTAATCCAACACCTCTTAATGAATTTTCATTGTCTGCACCTCTTAGTGATATTTGGCTACCATTACGCAGTGTTATAGATAAATCTGAATTGTTTGTTTTCTTAATCCATTTATGTTTGGTCAATTTATCTACTAATTCAAACCACACAATGTCTTTAGCCATTCTATAAGTTGGTGCAACATACCAAACTTTCTTTTTAGGATAACGACTAAACTTTGCTAATTCAGTGACAGCTAAAAATGTTTTACCAAATCTTCTTCCAGTAATTAATACTCTAAATCTTTTATCGCAGTCTAATACTTGTCTTTGTGGTTTACTAAGTGGCACTATTCAACAGTAAATGGCAATACTTCATCATCACCAGATACAGCACCATTCTCAGATTGATTTAACATATTACGACCTAACCAGATTTGCATAGGGACAGAACCTTTTTGTGCAGACTGCCATTGTAATTCTCTTAAACGCAGTTTTTGTTCTGCTCTGCCTAACTTAAGATATTCGGAATAAGATTTTCTAATTAAACTTTCATCACAACCAAAGTAATCAGCTATCTCAACATTAGTTGAACCAAGTTGTGCCAGTTTTCTCACCACTTCCCCACTGATTTCATACTTTTTTGGTCTAGACATTTCATACCCTCTTTTTGTGTAGGTTGTACCCTACTTCAATTTTGTTCCACAATTTGGACAAAGTTTTTCCGACTTGACCTTTTGTGCTTCTTCTTCTTTATCAAATGTAAAGAAATCTTCAAGTTCTTTAGCGTCAAATCCTGTACCCTCCAAATCAAAGTTAATATCTAGTAATTCAGTAAATTCTTTATTCAGTAAATTAAAATCCCATTCACTACCTTCATTAGTTTTATTATCAGCTATTCTATATGCTTTTGCTTTCTCTGGACTTAAATCAGCAATTACTACTGGTACTGTTTCTAATCCTAATTCTTGAGATGCTAAATACCTGCTATGTCCTACAATGATTGTTCCTGCTCTATCTACGACTATAGGTTGCTGAAAACCAAAGTCTTGAATAGATTTCATTACTTTTTCAATATTGTGTTTTTTTCTTGGATTTTTTTCATACGGTTTAATGTCAGTAAGGGGACGTTGATATATTTGCATTAGTGTACTGTTGGTTCTGTTGTTATCTTTAAACCTAGCATCTGCATCGCTAAATCAAGACTACGTTCTGCTTCTTCTTTATCAGCATAAACGCCAAAATTAACATAGGCAGTAAACGTACCATCTTCATTATCTACGATTATATAGCTTTGTGGTTGTGACATAACAGATTTCCTATATTGGTAATTCTAAAATAGATTTTCATTCGTATATTGCAACAATGAATGTTTACCATATTACTAACAAATCTATCGGTTTTTTTCTTAACTTGTTCAAGTTTGATAATGCTCCTAAAGGCATTGACAAGTTTGTAGAAGTAGAATTTAGAGAACAAGATAGGGAGTGGGCAAAAATCCATTTTATGTCCCGTCAGCGATAGCTTTATCTAACTTTTCAATATAATCCACCGACCACCTCATAGTTTTTAATCCCTTCTTTCGCATATCAACATCATTTTTAAATTGCCATTCTTTAAAGTCCTCTTTAGTGGGGATTTTTTCTGGTTCTATTTCTAAATATATTTTCTTGCTCAAGAATCGTTCCAGTGCCTTGTAATAATCGCCTTTTTGGTTTCTATAAGTAACGTACCTATCCCCTAAAGACTTTCTTTGACTATCATCTAGTTTTTTCCATTGTTGGAAACTATCCCACTTTGTGGAACGCTTATCAGAATAATCTAAAACATACTTTCGCCAGAAAGTATCAAATTCCTCCGTATATATATTTGATTTATGGTTATTGGTTAGTGTGTTAGTGTGTTTGTGTGTTAGTGTGTTAGCATTGCGTTCGCTATGCGTTCGCATATGCGTTTCAGATGCGTTCGCATTACCCCATCTTGCTTCAGCAGATTGTTTTGCCTTTAAATGCTTATCTTTTGCCTTTTCTATCTCTAAGTCACATCTTTTATTGCGTATAAATCCATCTTCTAAGTAGATTTTACGTTTTTTAATTAGTTCTGATTTAATCTTTTCAATATCATCATAGAAAGGTCTAGTCGCCTGTTCCCAGATGACTTCATCATCTACTAACTGATTGCTGTTGATATAGATTAATTCAATTATTCTTCTGTACGCTAGTTCGCTTTTGCCTGTAAGTGTTGAACACCCAGTCCACATATCATTCGGGCAATATTGCACGAATATCATTTTGTCTGCCATTTTTTTCCTTCCTGTTATAGCACTTAATACATTCTTTGATTTTGTAAGTATTACAAAGTTGTATCATCATATATTGAATGTGTAATCTTTTGCAAGTCACACAATGATAAAGTTCCTTTTCCTTTTCTGAAATTAGTCCTTTTGACTTTTCCATATTTCATTTAAAGGAATAAGAACCATATCAGATGTATTATCATCACCGCCTTTTGTAATTTTACCTTGAGAATAATATTCTCTTGATAACTGTTTTAAACTATCAATCGGCAGGATAATTATACCTTCTACTTTACTGTCATTATCTAAGATGAATGCCCAATATTTTGCTTCAGTAATGGATATGCCAGACTTCTTACCTCTGGACATAAATTCAACAGCTATATTTCCTGTTTCTTTCCATTTCCTGTCAGTCTTAACTTCTATTTTTTGATTTAATAAAATATCAGCTAATTCTTTTTCCTTCATCTCGCCAAATTTTAAATCGTGAGTATAGTTTTTATTAAACATTAAATTCCCCAAATATCTTTCCTAGCTAAAGCAAGGTGCTTCGTACGCCAGAAAAAGTCATCAACATTAGGTTGGTAAAGAAAAGCAAAGTCTTTTGGTTCTTTGCATATTTCTAATACTCGGTTCAGACTTTTTAGACCATTGTTAATCTCAATCTCAAATTCATCTGGAAATTCTATTGGTTCAAGATGTGATTTGCTTGGGGTGACAATAAATAAATGGCATTCAACTTCTACATTATATGTTTCTTGTAATGCCTTACGATAAAACCACTGTTGTAATTTATCATAGTGATTAATTGCCATTCTGCCTTTAGTCTTTAAGTCATACATAAAAAGTTTGTTATCTTTCTTGTAAATAAAATCACTAAATCCTCTAAATGGTATTCCTAGCACTTCAGTAAATAGTTCCTCTTGATAAGAATGTAATTCTTTATCAGCAACTACTTCTTTAAATGCTTTGGATTGTTCAAACATCTTAGGAATTAATCCAAGATACTTTTCTACATCTTCTCTTATAGGGTGGTCTAAAGTATCAATTTTAAAATTACTTAAATGTTTATCTATATCAACTTCTTTACCTTCTAGGTAATCCATTAACATCGGTTCAACTGTATTTCCTGCCATTGCAGGTGGTGAAGATGTACCTAATCTTTTGTATATCTTCTCAACAATAAACTGTCCCGTATAGGTCGTGAAACCTCGTAATTTACTGGGGGACATTGGGAGTAAATCCCATTTTTCAAAATTAGATTTATCTAGCATCTGAACCTCCTAATCTATATTCAGCAATCGTTTTATCTAGGTCTATATCTTTACGATAAATAGTTTCAATATAATAACCTTCGTTCCTTAATTCAGTAATTCTTGCTGATAGGTTTAGGCAACCATATTTCATAATAGCATCTAGTAATGTGATGCCTCTGTTATTCTCTAAGTGTTTTAGTATTAGTTTTTTTTGTGTCATTGTACTCCTCGTATAATTCGTCAGCGTAAACCTTTGGGTCAACACCTATTTCTTCCCAGTATAATCTTTCACCTCTTTGATGAAATATAGAATGACAGGTAAAACATAATGGTATGCCTACACTATCATCTCTAATCATCGCACCTACTCGGTACTTACCTTGTAAGTGATGAAATTGTATCTGGTAAAAATTTAAACGTCCTTCTAGATTACAGATATAGCAGGGGTGGTTTTCACACACCCACTGCATATATTTCTTATCCTTAATAATATTAGAACGGTGCTTGTTCACTGTCGTCTGTGCTTATTTCACCTTTATCAATTAAGAATGTATTAGGTTCAATTTTGATTGAAACCATATCAGTAGGTTTACCACTGTTAGTCTGGTCTTTCTTCCATAATGCTACTTCATATGGAATACCTGCTGTCAGATTAACATCATTTTCAAACACCACTTTTACATTTCTGTATAGTGGTTGATTGTCTGTTTCTGTTTTCTTATCGTTCTTAAATAAGTTTAACCAAGTTGCCATTTATAAACCTCCTTTGGTTGTTTGTTTGACTGGTTGTTTGTATTGAGGATTTGAAAATTCGCTATCCTCATCTTCACCGATAGCAGTCATAAATAACTTCATCAGTAAATATTTATAAGCATAGGATATTGCTTTACCTACACCTTTGTCTGAACTATCAACACCATAGCCAAAGTAATCACCTACTGTGATTTTGTCTGATGGATTTTCTACGTTGATAATTTCGGCATTCATTCTAACGGTTGTCAGATTGCCTTCTTTAGTATGTTCAAGAACTTTTGGTATGATTAATACTTTTTGTTCTTGTAGTTGGGTGCGAACTTTATCATTCACTTCATTCCACGAAGTTATTTTATAAGGAACGCCATTGGTTTTACCCTGCACAATATTCTCAATGTTATGAGTAATATTAAACAGCTTTTCTACTAAGTTCATATTTACCTCCTGTCTTAGCTTTCTGATAATATACTATGACCACGATTAGTCATACAAGTATTTACCAATCTTTTATAATCGTACTCCCACTTATCTGGCAACCAGAGTAAAGATGGACGTACATACCAGTTATAGACAACCTTACTTGCTTCCATAACGTCAGATGTATTTTCATCTGCGATTGCTCTGCAAGTTTGTAAATCGTCAGTATATCTATAACTCACTTCTTTACCTTTGTTTCCCCTGCTGTCCACTATCGGTGTGTAAGTGCAAGAAGTTGTTAAAAGAATAAGTAGTATAAGTATTTTTCCCATTAGTTTTTATTACCTCCTTTTGAATTAACGGAACTTGTAACCAACCATCTCTTTTGACTAAGATGTCAATGATGTGTTGGAATGGTTTTAGTTGTTGTTTCATTTTCTACCTCCTGTGCTTCGTATAGTTTTCCCAGTGCTGTACATACTGGACATTGTTGTACTGTATTTTCTATTGGGTCGTATAAGTAATCGTTCCCATTACAAATAGTACATACTTCTTTTTCTTTCATTATTTACTCCTGTTTTTCAATAATTCATTAACGCACAAATCTAACAAGTCTGGGTCAGATATTTTGTAATCGCCTTTTAGTTTTTTCAGCTTGTTCTTTGTATCGTCATAACAAGCAAGTGTCGTTAGTTTCCTATCATTACGTTTCGGAAAATTAACTTTGATTACGTTTTCTATGTTCATATTACCTCCTTTCCTCAAATATGATTTTAATAAAATATAATATAAATGCCACCATACCTAAGTGGACTATGATAGTAAGTAAATCGTTAAACATTTTGTACCTCCATAACTTTGTTAAACATTTCTTCGTATGAACTAGAATTTCTGCGACCAAAATTTTTAGCATAAATGTCAGCAATAATTCTTAAAGCATTTTCAGAAATAGAATTTTTCTGTAGCATAGTCACATACATATCTAATTGAAAACTGCTTTGTAAATAAGAACCATCACTATAATCGCCTTTTAAATATTTTCTAAGATGTGTTCTAAATCTACAAACAGTCCACCAACTTGTTCTACCTTGAACACTATTAAAAACATCTCTTAAGAATGTTTTTCTAATATTCTGCCAGATAGGATTAGAATACATTTCTTTAGCTGACTGTTTATCTTTCCAATTATTCCATTCCCATACAGTTGGGTGTTTATGTTCTTTAGGATATGAAACACCAGAACTGATGTTGTTAGTTCTTTTTAAAGGAACAGCATCATTACCTAACTTTACTGATTTAGTTTTTCTTTCAACTTTAGCGTCACCAATTTTACCTGTCACAATTAAAGTTGGGTCAGTGGTTAATAGAACACCATCATTAGCTTTAACAACAAAACTATTAGCTAATTTGATAGCAGTATTTTTATCAGTAGATAAATTCTTTAAATAATAATCATCATCACCCTCAATAAATCTAAGAGTGAAGTAAATAGAATTTTTACCGATAGAAATATAATATTGTTTAGACATTATTGTACCTCCTGTAAGGAACTGCCCTTAGGCAGTCCCCCTGTTTTGTAAGTATTGTTTGTGTTGTTTAGAATTTAATCTGCTTTCAATAAATTCTATTGTAGCAGGTGCGTAGTTATCGGCACACACAGGCATATTGAAGTACCAAAGTTTGTTATCTTTAATAAAAGATATTCTGCGACCATTAAAAATCATTCTATGTTCAGTTTCTTCTAAATAGATAATTCCCTTTTTTTCTAAAGAACCAAATACGCCTTTAAGTGTGTTAATTGACATATTGCAAATTTCTGCAACATATTTTGCTCTACCCCAAAAGATAGAATTTGAACCATCTGACAAAGCAAATGTTTTAATAAAAGTTTCTAAAAAAAGTTTTTCTAGTTTTGTTAAAGTCACTTGAACCTCCTGTTTTTTGTTCATAATTATTTATAGCATTTTTTTTATAACTTTTGCAATAGCTAATTTATATTTTTTTTATAATTATTTCTGCATTGTTTTTTGGGGATTTTGAACTAATATTTGCTTACTCTATCTTTCTAGTTTTTTGATAGGGTATTCCTCCTGTACTTTGGGTGTTTGTTTCGGCAGACACCCTTTTTTTATGTCTAATGAGTATATTATCGGATATTTGCTAAATACCCCCTCAAAACGCCTTAAAACGGAAAATTTAGCTATTTTTGATGTCTATGATTGCACCTTTAACAATGATGTGACAGCTACCCATATCAACAATACGTCCTTTAGTGTCAAACATCACCATACTGGCTATTTTTATTGAAATTTCATCTTCTTCTATAAAATACCCCTTTGCTGAACCTATAGGGGTGGGAACTTTGCTTATATATTGTTTGTCGTGCCAAATAGGTGTTTCTGACATATGGTCATAAAATCTAATCGTTAGTTCATCACCTAATTTGTACTTCATTTCTATTTCATATTTATTATAATTTTATTAATTAACAACAGGGAGAACCATATATGATTTAATCATAATTTTGTGTATATATTCAAAGGCAAGATTATTTCGGTAGTCTTGCCTTTTTTATTTTTAATCTAATAGTTTTACTTTTAGGCATCGCTGTTCGCTTCTTACCTTTTTTACTTCCTACAATCTTCTTTGTATAAAGTTCCGATATACTACTAGATGTTGTAATCATTAGTGCATTAATGAATGACCAAACCAGACAACCAAAACAATGATTGCTAGTTTCCAAAGATTACCCCAAGTCCAATACGGGTCAAGTTCATCTAATACCCAATTAACTTTGTCCATTAACCATTCTTTCATTTTGTGACTCCCTTCACTTTCTCAAAACTTCTAATTCCTGCCATACCAAGTAAAGCAAGAACCAAAGGCATTAAGGCGTCTAAATCTAAACTAGGTAGTGGTGCAGTTTCAATAGAAAAAAGTGCTAAAAAAAATAATGTAAATTGTTTAGCGACATATTCCCAAAAGATTGCAAAGGCACAACTAATACCAATTAATGGTCGCCAACTTCTTTGTAGTATTCCAGATATGTCAGTCGCTGTTGATTTAGCATCAGCAATATTAACGTCTATCTGTTTTGAATTAATTTCATTTTCTAATTCTTTAAGGCGTATTTTTATTTTACCTTTTTCTTCTTCAGAAACGTGTAACTCATCTATTATCTTACCGACAGTTCCAACTAAACCACCGCTTAATATTTTATCTAACATTAACCATTCTCATTTGTTTCGCTAATCGTTTACTTCTATTAGGTAGTTGTTTTGCCCAAAGACTATCTAACATTTCAAAACTTGCTTTGACAAAATCTTTATCTCTTAATGCTTGTTGAAAATTTTGGAATGCCATCAGCTTTGGTAATCCTAAGTTGAATGCCATATCAATAACTACGTGGAATGCTTCTTCTGGAATACTATCAGCATCAATAAATTTTCTTGCATCATCTATTGCTTGATTTAAGTCAGTCGTAAATATTTGGTCAACTTCAATATCAGTTAATTCTTTATCCAATAAATATTCTTCATCTGGTAGTTTAATTAAATGACCAACGCCAATCGTCCAATTATTTAATGTATCTTTATAGGCGGTCTTTCTGACACCTTCATTAGCGATAACTTGTTTCTTTAATCGTTCTATATTCATTTCTTTTTCTTTTTAACCTTTGGTAGTAATTCTGTCAAAACCTTACTTAAGTCTTGCTGTAAAGAATTAACGTGACCGATGTGCATATCAATACTATTGCGGTCTGTCACTTCTGCTAGTTCTTCGTTAGTCATTGTTAGTCGTATTTGGTTGCCCACTTTTATTATTCTCATTCGTCCTCCTTAGTCTAATACTTCATTTAAAATTTTTGTTATCATATTGTCATCTTCATAATTAATCAATTCACACATTTTATTTTCATAAACATAAAGAAAACAAACACCTAATCTTTTTTGTTCTTCAGATAATACTCTGCGAATGGTTGAACCTTTTTTCTGTCCACTCATTCTTAAACTAGCTGTTTTTACATCAATTAATAAAACTTCACCTGTTTCTGGATTAATAGCAACTAGGTCAACTGCGGATTGAACTGATTTTTTGGTATAAACAAAATATCCTGCTTTGGTTAAATAGTATTCAGCAATCAATTCAGACGCTACGCCTTTTTGCTGTTTCTCGTCCATTATCTAATAAGTGGTGGGAGTAACATCAAGACAAGTAAGAAAATATTTACGAATATTCTGTTCATCTAAGATTGACTTTAATTGTATTCCTTGAAATTTGCAATCCTCTACAGATTGATGTTTTTCGTTTATTGATACACATTCACCATCAAGGCAAAACCACCCTAATAGGAATATGACCTTTAAAGTCACTTAATAACACCTAATAATTTAGTGAAACCTACAAGTATTGCAGTCACAGTTCCAATAACTACTAGAACTTTTAAACCACCTTTGGCGTATTTAATTGATGTATCTAAATCTTCTATTTTTCTATTAGCGTTATTTAGACCTTCTGTAAGGTGGTCAATTTTTTCTTCCATGACTGTTAGCTTGGTGATTAATACCTCTACCTTTTCACCAATCTCTAACTTCGTCATATTAGCCATTATGCACCTAACTCGCCTAGTTTGACTTCTTTTTGTTTATCAAATGCTTCAATCAATTCCTTATCCTTCTTAATCTTCTCTTGATACTCAGCTAATTCTTTTTGTGTTTTAATCACATCTTCAAAGGTCATAGTCATCATTTGTTTTCTGATTTCAGCATTTCTTTCGTGTGCTATTTCTAATCTATCTAATAAGAACTGATTATGTGTTCTAATTTCTCTTAATTCTTTTTTTGCTTCTTTAAGTTGTTTTTCTAATTCTTTTTGTGTAGCCATAATGCCTCCTTATTTACAATCTGTTTTACCTGCGTTATGAGGTAAATCACAACTTTCTGGTTGTATCATACCTAAGAAAAATTCTATCTGAACTAACTTATTTTCCAAGTGCAAAATACTCGCCTTAACATCATACAAGTTAGATATGTCCTCTACCTTCTTTTCTAGTTTGCTCATCTTTTCCATGTGTAATTGTTGGTCTGACCAGATTTTACCTGCTACAAAGACATTACCAATTAAGGCACTTAATAGACCTAGAACTATTCCGATTGTTTTAAGATTTAAATCTACTTGCATATTTTACCCCTAAGAATATTAACACTGCACCTAATCCTGTGGCAAGTGCTTCCGTTGTTGCACCCCCAAAATGAGTAGGGTGGGTTAATAAATCTGCTGATGTTGTACAAGTAAAAATGACAAATGATAAGATAATTTTATTGTCATAATGTTTTTTCAATAAGGGAATAAAAGATAAAACCATAGCAAGAAATCCTGTGAGTATTCCTGTCTTTAATGCAATCAATATATGTTTGGGAGTTAGTCCTAGAATGTTTCCTTGCACCATTAATATCGCACAAGGGATAGATGCCTCATATACTCTCTTATAGAATATATGAAGTTTATCCATTAGGGTTTAGTGGGAAAGACTACTGCTTCTATTTCATCAACAGTAGTTAAATCATTCGTAATATCTCTTAGTGCTTGTCTATATGTTTTCCAAGCAGTTGGGATTGTTGTACCTGTTTCTTTTGCTTTAGTGACTATCCAATCAGTTTCATTAAGTAGTTCATCTCTTTTTTTTCTTAAAGATGACATAGCTATATCAAGTTCTACAGTTGGGAATTGTGCTTGAATATCTGCTTTACTTATTGGTGTTGTGTTATCGTGCCATTGAATTTCACAAGTATTAATATCATCACCATCCACAGATACTTTTGCGTTAGGATTTATTTTAAGTATTGCTTCTATTATCATTATCCTTGTATCTCCATAGCTATTACTGTTGCAAATTGACCACCTGTAGGCACATGAACAGTAGATGAACTTTTAGCATATAAAGTATAAGTCACTGCACTAGTTGTGTTAGGGGTATCATAAGCGGATAATGATGTTGCATAATATTGGTCATTTGTAGCAAGTCTTAAAAAATGATTCAAACTTGAATTATGTAAATTTACTGTATCATCTCTAAAAATAGCTAGATTAAAATTAGTACCACCATTACCCTGATAAACACCAGTATCATAATGCACATATATTTTACTACTTGTAGAACTTGGGGTTATGACAACATCAAATCCTGTATCAACAAGACTACCTGCATTTGTACTAAACACAGTTGATTTAGTATTAGAAACTACTTGTAATAGTTTTCCACCACCTGCACCACTCACTGTACCTGTAAAGGTGTAGTCATCTGATAAATCCATTGATTCTGATTTAATTCTAATTAATGCCATATTTACCTCTTAGGATATTTATCCTTAATTGATTGTATTCTAGTTTGTTCTGCTTCTAAACCATTTTCAATAATATTTTCCATTTGGCTTTCAGCAGTTCCGTATTCTGCTTTGCGTTTTGCAATTTGACCTAAATTAAATTCATAATCATCTGCTTGTGTTTCTAATGCGTCTAGTTGTGCTTGTGTAGGTTGAGCAGTATCTAAATTCCATTCTTTAATATACGCACCTTGTCCGTCATCTTGTAAGATTACATCATTAAAGAAATCTACTTCACTTCCTACATATTGTCTAATTTTTGAATATAATTGTGCCATTATTCTATTATTTTATACCCCCCAAAAATACAACTACCATTTGCATCACCTAATAATGCTGGTGTACCACTACTATTTTCACCTAGTCCATATATTTCTACATAATCTGTAGAACCATTTAATTCCACTATAGCACTAGCTGATACACAAAACATGTTTATTGTAGTATTGGGATAATCATTAGACTGAGCCAAAAATATTGCTGAGCCATTTTTTCTAATTTGTATATGTCCTGCATGACCTACATTTGCACCACATTGAATAGTAAGGGTACTATAAACAAAATATTTACCAGAGGTTGTTGGTGTAAATCTACTAGATGCAAAACAACTGTCAGTGTCTAAATTCTCTGTGCCAAAAGTCACTTTAGTATAAGTGTTATTAGACATACTTTGACTTGTATTATTTTTGCCTTCAAAAGCAGGTGTATTAGCACCACCAACACCTGTTAAGAAATTTGCTCTAGTCATTTTTCTTAGAGCAGTCGCACTATCATCATAAATTAATAAACTGTCACTATCGTTAGCTGATGTTTCAGCAGTTTGTCCTGTAATAGATGTAGTTGCTAATTTAGATGCTGAGATAGTTCCGTCACTAGGTGTTCCAATATCTAAAGTATTTCCTAATGCCATGATAAAATCTATGGTGTCAGATGCACTTAAAGAAGATGCAAAAGTTATCGTTGAGCCAGATACTGTGAAAGAATCAGTAGGTGCTTGGATAACACCATTAACAGATACGATTAAATGATTAGCACTTTCTGGAACAAAGTTTCCAGAATTTAATTGCATTGTGTAAGATGCACTGCCGTCTGTGGTAATTGCATCTAGCTTGTGATAGCCACCTATTTGTGGAGTTGCTCCGATATAACTAGCCATTATAAACTATCCATTTCTGTTTTTAGAAGTGTCCAAGTAATTTCTGAATGTGGGCAAACATTGGTACTTATCATATTACCATTTTCATCTTCACCTGTTTTCCATTGAATATTATTAAAATCATTTTCTGTTAATATTTCTCCACTAAAAGTACATTCTGTATTTGGTCTTAATATATTAAGTGCTTTAAAAAATTTCATTATATTATTCATTATCCTGCAATCTCCATTAATGTAGCTGATGAATCGCCATTATCCGAAGGTAATGAAATTACCATTCCAGAAACTTTAATAGCTATATGTATTCTGTACTCCACAGATGAGGTTGTTGCAGGACTATCTAAGTATTCAGTTTGATGTGTACCAAATAGATAACCAGAATGATTCATTCCAATTCTAGGTATTCCATCATCTTCCATTATATTATCAGATGTTGCACCTATTGTTCTTACTAATTTTATTTTACCTGCAATATCGTTTCCTTGACTATTGCCATCCATATAAAATTTACCATTAAATTTAACAAAAATTTTACTAGAAGTAGATGAGGGTGTTAAAGACAAAGCGTAATTTGTACTAGCATAAGATGTAGAATTATTGGTTTGATTTAATTCAAATTTAGATGACACTACTTGTAAAACTTTTCCACCAACACCTGTGTCTAAACTTAATGCTTGTATTTTAGATAATGCCATTAGATACCAAATGCCTCCTTAATTTCATCTACTGTTAATCCTAAGTCTTGGAGTTTTTGTTTAGCAGATGTTTTTTTATTTGTACTGTCTGTGATTGCATCACATTTTTGAAAGTTTCCTGCTACTGGTTGCTTGCCTATATAACTCATTTTATGAACTATCTCCCAATCTAATAAAAAAGAAAGCACTGAAATTTTCGTTTGTATTACCATTAATATTTGTTCCAGAGCCAAAACTATCTGTAGTAAATTTCATTCTAAAAGTAGATGCGTTAGTCACATTAACATAACTACTTTGTGAATTTGTATTAAAAGAAGTATTAGGACCTTCATAGCCAAAAATTGCTCTAAATACATTATCATAATTTGAGCCACTATCTGTAGATACTTGACCTATAACTGCTGAAAATAAGTCAGGACTATTTGTTTGAAAAGTACAATTTGCAGTGACCATATATAAACCTGTAGTTGGAAAAGTAAAAACACCACTTGATTCTGTCATTCCTGTTCCTATTTTTGAAAATGTTGCATCATCAATTCTTTCAAATCCAGTCACTGTTGCACTATTAGTTGAAAAATCAGCTGTTAATCTAAATCCGTCTGCTTCGGTAATACCTGCTGATATTGTTCCACTAGCACCTAGAGATATAGATGTTCCATTAACACTTAATGAAGAATTAACTAACATATCATTTGAAACACTATTAGTTGCAGGGGAAATACTGCCAATTGCTTTGCCTTGATAAATACAATACATAGTATCTGATGAAGTTATTGCTGAAGCTAGTGTTAATGTGTTGCCACTTACAGTGTAGGCTTCAATCGGCTCTTGTCTTACATTATTTAAAAAAAGTTCAATTTCGTTAGCTGAACTAACTGTTTTATCTAGTGAATATGTATCGGTGGCGCTCGTAGTAAAAGTTTGCTTGTCAAGTGTAAGAAACTTGTTTGCAGGTGCTTGTCCGATATACCCTGCCATGTTTTAGCTTACATCCGTTAATAGTTGTAAATGAATATCACAGTTTCCAGATGCGTCATCTGTTTGTGCTTGAATTTTATCTGATGTTTGTAAAACAATCTTTGGTAATTCAAGAGATGAGCCACTTGGTAAAGATACATCTTTAAAGATATACTTACTTGCAGTTGCTGAACTATCGTATTTTTGAATAGTGATATTCATAGCACTTGTACCTGTGTTTGCGAATGTTCCTGCAATAACTAAAGATTTGTTTGTTGCAGTATAGACATCTGTTAATGTTGCGTCTGTCAATGAAATTTGAGCATCATTAAAATTATTAGCCATGTTTTAACTCCCTAATGCTACTGCAAATGGAATACTGTTTGGGTCACTCTCTGTGACTGAAATCCCACTTGGTAGTGTTATTGCGTTTGTTGAAGTGTTGATAGAGAATAATTCTAAACTATCAGCACCATCATATATCTTTACACTTAGCGTATCAGTGACACTGTTGTCAATCCAAATTGTACCTGCTACTGCTGAAGTAGGTGCAGTGCTTCCAATATGCTGAGAATTAAGTGCGTTTAATGTATCGTTTAGATTACTTCTAAAAGTACCGAATGCTACGTTATCTATTGTAATTTGAGAAACTTGCGACATTACCTTTTTTCTATCCTATATTTATGCAGATTTCAACCCATATCCATTCGCTTGGTAATCAAATATTTTTGAAATAGCGACATCGCTAGAATTGTAGAAAGTTAAATCAAATCCGTCTGTTGATTTATTGGTCACTACAAAATAATCACCACTAGACATATCTTGACCTGTCACATTAACATTTGGATTTGCATAGAACGGATTAGCAAAAGTCACATTATAAGTTCCTGCTCCACTAGAAATATCATCACCTGTTTCTTGTCTATTCTGTAAGTTTAAAGATACTGTTAATCCTTTAACCAATGCTCTGGATTGATTGTTTAATGAGATTAATCTTGCTCTAAATTTAAAATATTTGCCTTTAAACGTTCCTTGTTGTGCAACACTTGTAAATGTAGATATATCGCCAAGACTTGTTTCACTAGCACCAATCTGGATATTTGTACCTGCATTAGTAGGTAGGTTTCCGTCAAATGGTGCTTTGGCATTTTCAAATAAATCTTCATTTCTACCGAAATCAAATAAATCATATGGGTCGTCAGATACCATATCTAATTGAATTTTAAATGTAGCATCATAAATAAAAGGTAAAGTAAATGTGGAATTAAAATCATAAAATCCACTACCAATAATATTCTTATCAATGCCCCCTGTTTCAAATACATAATTAGCATCTACGTCAGCAAAATTACCTATTCCGTCATCAAACTTACTTATAGTGTCTAAAGTAATAACATTATCCCCCGCAATAGTTCCTGTTTCTGTTCTTTTAAATGTATTTGTAAATGTTCCTGCAAAATTAGGGTGTTCTGTAATTGTATCTAATAGCTGATAACCTTGTGCAGTGACATTACTAGATACAATTAATGCAGGTTCTAAACTTTCATTTCCTAATTTATCAATCGCTTTAATACCCAAAGTAAATGGTGGGTCTATTTTATTTAAGATAACACTATTCGCACTTCTTCTAGGCACACGAACTAAATCAGTAGAATTAAACCAAGAATAACCACTTGATACTTTTTGATAACGTATCTCATAACTTTCAACATCAAGGTCAGCAACAGGCAACCAAGATAGTTGCATTTGGTCACTTCCTATTAATGAAATGGCAAATTCATCTACATTGGCAGGTGGTAATGTTGCACCGATAACTTTATGCGTTCCTGTCACATAAGTAGATTTAACACCAATACTGTTGATTGCTCTTGCTCTTACTTCATAAGTAGCACCATCAATGGCATTCAATAATTGATATTCTAACGCCTTACCTTGAGATACTAATCTATAATTATCTACAACAGCATTTCCGTCTTTATCTAAAGTCTGTTTGACTTCAATTTCAAAATCATCAGCAAAAGCATCTGGTGAATCACCAACAGTAATTAATAATCTAGTTATGACAGTACCGTCATTGTATTCCACTAAATCGTCACTTAATGTAATTGATGCAGGTGGTTGAACTGTGAATGGGTCTGGGAATGAAGTATCTGGTATGACTGCTACTTCTGTCTTTTCATCAAATGTGTAAAATGCGTCTTGGTGTTCTATTAATGATAAGGCAACTTCAAATGAAGGATTAATTGCCATTCCTACTATTCTAAATGGTTTTGAACTAAATCCTGTAATAGATGAAGTGACAGCAACAATATCACCAATAGCTAAATTCATAGCTTCATAATTTGCAGTTAATTCTAATCCTAAATTATTTCTGCTTCTTTTAAGGACTATCTCGCCAAATTCTAATGCTTGATAAGGATTAGTAATAGTCGGTAAATCAATAACACCTTCTTGTAAGAAACCACCATCTTCTGTCTTTAATGTGGAATGGTCAGTATCATAGACGATTGTATCAGATTGATAATTCTTATCTGGATTAATAAAGTTTACTTGAACACGATTATATTTTTCATTCTTACGTTCACTTGAAACTTTGATGCCACCTATGATATTATCTTCGTTTAGTGTCAATACACTAGAACCAGTAGTTTCAATAATTAATTTATATTTACCTTGAGCATAAGGTAAAAATCCTCGCATTCCTTTAAGAAGTGTTCTGGTGTTATCAATTAACTTTTGTCCTGTATCAATAATTGCATTACAGTCAAATAAATTAATATCACTACCACCAGAATAAGGTGTCACTTGTGTTTCAGCTATGGTTGATGCTGTGTAAAAACTAGGAATGTCAATATCAGCAATATCAATTCCTTTTCCGTATCTTGTATTAGTTAGATAATCTAATAAGCACCAAGCAGGATTAGTCGTAAAGACATCTGTTGTTTCTACACTAGAAGCATCATAAGTAGATATTTTTCTACCTTGAACTAATGCTTGAATTTTAGGAATACCAATATATTTGTCAGCGTCCCAAGTTAAACGGAAAGCAATATAAGATAGTCCTGCAAATGTTCTTGTCTTACTAGACCAACTAGAAAGATTATTTAATAATGTTGATTGCGATTGTGCATCAGTTCCATAAAAAGTCTGAATTTGGATAGTGTCGCCAAATCTACTATCATTGGAGGTGACAGTGCCACCATCACTAAAAGAACCACTAAAAGTAATTTCTTTATCTTCAACATAAATTTTTGTAATGCCATTTATTTCCCCCTCACATAATACTAATGCACCATAAAGATATTGATTGTCTGTTCCACTTGTTTCTAAAAATACTCTTGTTCCACCAATTAATCTTGTTCCATAAATAACAGGAATATTTGCATTGTTAGATTGTTTATTAACAAGAACGCCTTGTGCATCAGCATCTTGTGTAAAATCTGGCAATTCTGGTTTGGGTGCTAACCAAGATACTGTCTTAGATATTGCAAATCCTGTAACGACACTTTTAAGTATAAAAAGTCCTGCTTGAATCCAAAATCCCATTATTTTCTACCCCATAAAATATCTTGTACAGTCAATGCAGAAAATTCCATAGCATTGTCGCTAGGGAAAGATACTTGCTGACTGCCTTGATTTGTTTTTCTTCCAGACACTCTACTAAAATCTGCAAAGTGTGAAGTACAACTTAAAACTAATTTACCTGTATCTGTATCAATAGTAAAATTTTCAATAAATCCTTTATCATAATTGAACGTATCTATTAAGGCATCATTACTATCTAGTAATCCAATATCAATCGTCACTTCATCATTACTGACAACATTGTTTAAAACAATAGAAACAAACGAACTATCAACTGCTGATAATTCTATTTGAAAACTTGATATATCTAATTCTGATTTTTCTGCTTTTCCACCAATAGATAATAAATGCGAACTAGCTGAATAGGTGTTTGAATTATGAGTAACGTCTTTAAAGTGATTGGTTAATCTTTGTGGAGTAGGGAATAGTATCTCTACTAAGACGATTGGTTTGATTGTCTGATTAAGTATCTCAGACTGTAAATCACTAGAAAATCCTCTAGTCATTACAACGCCTCAATAAAATCTACTTCAAATCTGTATAAGTCTAAATCCCCTGTATTAAATTCTTGAATATCTGATGTTAATCTAACTGTAAATTCTACTCCGTCATAAGTGACACTTTCCGTATCTGTTAATGCACTTCGCAGTGGTGGTTCAATCGTGATTGTGGCATCTGTTGAACTATCACCTGTTGAATCTTCAACAACCATATACACCTTTGAATGTCCGCCAAACTTAACAAAATCCCCTGCTTTAATTGTGTTGGATATTCCTGTTATATCAATCGTAGTATCACCTGCTGAATGGCTACCACTAACAGTCACTGTTCCAGACACATCACCTTTGGCGTTCTTTAAATCTGGTAGTGCAATTTGGAATGTTTCTTTTTGACTTCTTTGTTTCATAATAAAAGCATAAACAGGAGCAAATTCACTTCTGTTCATTGGTGGATATGATGCTGAAAATTTAAATCTTTGTCCATCTACTTGAACTGCAAACATCTTTCCACTATCAGTAGTAGATGTAATTGTTTTTTGTTCTGAACCAAATCCTATTGATGCAAATTCTGGTGATGTTGGATATGTACCTGCCATTAGACTAACGCCTCTTTTCCTTGTCTGTTAAGTGCATCATTTATTACGTTAATGATTGTACTACGTCTATTAGTTAATAATTCATCAACACCTCTTGCGTCAACTGTATTAATAGTAAAATTAATATTTGTTGTTCCACCCATCATTTTTTCATTAGGTACAACAGTTCCAGATGATTTGGGAATAAATAACTCTGGTCCACGTTCACCAATTATACTTGGTCTATTAACAGGCGGTGTTCCACCATCAGCAAAACCAAATAATTTAGGAATACTAGCGACAAAACCACCCCCACCTGCAACAGCAGAACCAAATCCTAATGCTCTTTGTAAAGTGACTGCTAATTTTTGTCTGATAATAATTCTTAATAAGTCAGCTAATAAACTTCTAGCAAAGTCTTTAAAGTTTGCTTTACCTGTCATTATGGCATCAGTTAAACTATCAGCAAATCCGTCAAATGCTTTTTTACCTAACTTTTCAAAATCATCTGTAATTTTAATTGCTTCACCCATAGCAGTTTTAAATCCGCCTTTAAATCCTTCAACCGCCTCAGATAAGCCATCAATATTTTTTTTAACGTCTTTAACACCTTCACCAATTTCATCAGTTCCATCAACAGTTACTGGAATTATGATATTTGGTGCATCATTGTTAATATCATCAATTTGCTGTGATAATTTTGTTCTGATATCTAATAGTTCTTGAAATACTTTGTCAGCACTTCCTTCTGCTATTAATCCTATTTCTTCAAAAAGTTTGGTAGCATAGTATCTACCAGTGGTCATAAAGTTTTCAATTTGTAATTGATACTTTTCAATTAAACTTCTAGCACCAGAAACAACACCCAATGCCATAATTCCTTTTTTACCTAATAATAAACCAACAATAACACCATAGTTTTGTATCTCTGGTGGTAATAATAAAAATCCATCAATAATACTATTGAATGACTTTGCAATAGTTCCTAATGGTTTTTTTAAATCTTCAGCAACTTCTTTTCCTCGTTGAAATGCTTTAACTAAATTAGTTCCAACAGCTTCACCAAATTCTCTAATAGATTCTGCGTTATCTTCAACTACTTTTTTTAAATCACCTAATTCTCTTTTAAGAGCAGGGAAAAATCCAGATGCGACAGCTACTTGAAATGTAAAAAATGCGTCTTTTAAGTTTGATATAGTACCAAAAGTTGTTGCTGATAATTCTTTTGTTAATTCACCATATTGACCACCAGTGCCAAATGCTTTGGCTAATCCCTTAATACTTTCATCAACAGATACTTTGACACCTGCTTCAAATCCTGCCATAGCAGTAACTGCTCTATCTCTGAATAAATCTGCTGAACCAATACCTGCACTAAATGATTTTTGAATATTTAATGACGCTTGGGCAAAATCACCACCTAATTGAACTGCTGTATTACCTGTAATCTTTAATAATTCATCAAAAGAAATTCCCATTTCCTCTGCTTTGTCAGCAACAGTAGCTAATGCAGTTACACCCTGTTGAATGTTTCTTAATTCAAAAGGTGTTTCTGATGCGAACTTTGTGACTTGTTGAAGTGCCTTTGCACCTGCTTCAGCAGAACCAAATAATGCTTTTAATTGAATACCTAGATTTTCAACTTCTATACCTGCATCTAAAAAACCTTTTAATACAGTAGCACCACCAATACCAATTAACGCATTTCTAAGATTAAATACGTTTCTTTGCATACTAGACAACCCACGATTGACTGAATTAAATGCTCTAAGTGTTTTGTCTTTAGCAAGAATATCAATTTGAAGTTGTTTAATAGACATTATCTTCTTTTACCTTGTAGTTTCTGTTTATTCAATTCTTTTTGTTGTTCATCAGCTTTGTGACTGAAATAAGCAACCCATAGATTAAATTCTTCTACTGGCATTTGCAATATTTCGCCAATAGTTTTATGTAATGTTTCTGCTAAGAAAAAGTGAAAATTTAAGTCTTGGTCAGAATTTATTTTTTTTTTAAATCGTCTAAACTTGATTGAGTACCAAGTATTTGACTTGCGACCCTACCAATAATATCTGGGTCAACAAACTTCTTCATCTTAACTTTACTTTCAAGGTCAAACATTTTTTCACCATCTTTGGTTTCTGCTTTCTTGACAATTACGTCAATCAATACAGTCAAATCATTATCGTTTGAACCTTTGAAAATTTCAGATTTTTCTAGTAGCGTAAAAGGTTTGACATAAATGGCATCTTCGCCTGTCAATCCCCACTCCTCAACTTCTATAATTTTTATTTCTTGATGCTTAAAATGATTAATAGCACCTTCAAGAAAATCCTTTTTAGGCATTTAAATTATACAGTTGTAGTGCTTACGCCACCAGAGAATTGTACGTTTATAGTTCTTGAAATAACACCATCAAGTGTCACAGCTTGAGATACACCAGTTACAATTGCTGTTCCTGTGTAATATGTATCGCCACTATCTGCACCTTCTGGATATAAGTTTAAAGTTACTTCAGCACCAACAGTTAATGCACCTTGACCTGTGGCATCTGTTTCGTCCCAATGACATTCAACAGTACCAGTAGCATCACTTCTTAATGCTTTATAGGTTTTAGATGTATCTGTTAGGCTTGTATCTTCAACTGTGTCATTAGTTTCATCAACAGTAAATCCAGTTACTTCTGCAACTGCGTTAGCACCTACTTTGACTACTCCACTTGTTCCGACGTGTGTTGCCATTCTTCATACTCCTTTTGTTCGGTTTGTTCTTCTACTATTACCTCTTTTTTCTTTGATGTTCTAGTAGATTTTTTGTCTATTGAAAGTTTATATCCTTTCGCCAGAAACTTGTCTAGTTCATTATCCCAAATAGATATACTTCCTAGTCCATTTGGCATAAATAGTGTTACTCGTTTAGCCATTATGAAGTCCCTCTAATAAATTCATAAAATACCCTTACCACAATTCTAATACCACCCAAAGGATATAATGTACCTTCATCTGATGACACTTCTATAATTTTTGTTTCTTTAGCGTTTCCACCTCTAGTTCTATCTGTGTCTAAAGTTTCTTCTACTACTTCAATAAACTGATTACGTTTAGTATCTAAATTTGTTTCTGTTCCTTTAACATAACCAACAATTACATAATCTATTGTGCCACTTCTTTTACCTGCTGAATAATCACCTAGAGCAAAATCTTCTCTAGTTTCATCACCTGTTGCTATATACAAAGCAGGAAATTGTGGGTCAGCTAATTCTTCTGGATTAAATGGTTCTCTAGTAATCTTTTTAAATTCAATAGGTGAACTAACAGCGTCTAATGTACTGATAATATTACTAGCTATATTTTCTCTAATACTCATAATTTAATTCCCTTTATAACATCTTCAAATATCTTTTGTATATTAACTTCTTCCTTTTTAGAAATACTAAAAAATTGCCTTCTTACCTTTGATTTACCTGCACCTGCCTCATCGTGATAATATGCTTTCTTATTCGCCTGTGCTTGTCTAAAGAATAATGTTCCTTTACTGGGTGTAATTCTATTAGTTAGGGAACTAAACATTTGTCCTGTAAAATTTAAATCAACAAATCCAGATTGTCTGCCTTTATATCTTCTATATTCAGCATAACCACCTTTAAATGATTTATAATTAGGTGTTGCACCTTCTGGACCAATATTAAAGAAAAAAGATTTTCTGGAATAAGGAATAAAGTTTGCACCAAATACATCTTTACCTTTAAATGTTCGGTCTTTAATAGCTGATATTTCAAACGCAGATGCTTTGGCTAATCCTGTTTGAATTTTTGATTTTAAAGTTTTAGAAGCGTTTTTAAAAGACGCTTTAACTTCATTAGAATTAGTACGGACTGTTGCTTCTGCAACCATTATCTAACTAGGCGTAATTTGTGGATAGGTTCTTTTTCGTCAACAGTAATTGTGTCGTTTCCATCTTCATCATATTCAACACCATCTCTTAATACTGCTTGAAATTCCTCATTGTACTTTTTTCTATAATAATCCATTTTAACTTGAAATGTATCTGCACCATCACCACCCTGTGGGTCTTTCCATTTAGTAAGGATAGGTAAAATATATTCTGCTAATGCTTTATAAACTGTTGCTCTAGTCCATTGACTAGGCGTTAAATTATCTTCATTCATTTCAATAGTGGTTACTTTGGTTATATCTCTATAACGCACTGTATGTCTGTATCGTTCCCACCATTCTTCTCTAACTTGGCGAATAACGTCATCTTCAGCAAATTGTAATTGTGTATCAAAGTCTGTAATTCCATATTCAGCAATATCTGGTTGATATTCTTGAACGTCTGATAATGCTACTGAAAATTTTGTTGTTGCCATAATAAACCTTTCAAGTGGGTGGGGAAAAACCCCACCCTATTTAATCATCAATTAGAATGCACTGTCAACAGTGATAGCACAACCATAGTTATCTTTAATGATATTCTGACCCTTCATAATTGAACCGACAATTTCAGTTGCTCTCATAGAAGCATCTCTTTGTGTTTCAATTTTGAAATCTTCCTTAATCGCAAGACCAAGTGAGATTGGGTGGAATACAGCACCAACTGAATCGTCAGCAGAGTCAATAGAGATGTTAGCATTCTCGTATAAGTCAATTCCAAACATAGAACCAACAAAACCAGAATTGAAAACATTTTCACCAACTGATGAAATTGCAGGTGCTTGTGATGCAACATAACCTGCTGATGTTAAAGTCTTTTTAAGATTAAACATCGCTTTAGGGTGGAACACAGCAACGTATGGTTTAGGTACGTTTAATGCTCTTAATGTTGCTTCAGCTTGTAATAGTAAGTCAGCAGTTAATTCTGTTCCTGCTGAACCTAAGTCATTACCAGATGCGAATGAACCGAATAGGTCAACTATATCTGTGTCAACTTTCTTAGCGATTGACTCACCAAATACTCTACCAATATCTTGTGCGATTGGTCTAGCAGATGATTCTCTTGCTAAGTCAGTTAAAGTTGTCATTACGCCTACTTCTGCACAAGTTATTAATGCTTCAGTTGGATTAACTTCGGTGTTTGCTAAATCTGAACCTTCAGCTACTGCTGATGCAGAAATAGTTGGGAATACAGGAACAGCAACTTGTTTGCCTTGTCCTGTGATGTTGTAAGTAGTTACTAGCGGACGCATTACTGAGGTTTCTTGGAAAGTGAAAATCGCTTCCTGTATAATCTCAGTATATAGTTCACTAATACTACTTGAGGTTGTTTCGTTAGCCATTGGGCAACTCCTTTTTTATATTAGTTATTAATAGTTAGTTTTGGTTTCATACTAAATCCCGAACGTGAATTGCGGTATTCAACATACTGCTTTCTTTGTTCTGGATTGTTCAAATCCAAGTCCGCCAGATTAAAAGGTTTAGCGTCAACCTTACCCACGTTGCCCTTACTTCCACTGCCACTAGGTGTAGCCATTTGGAAATGAGGATTCTGTGTAAGAAATTCAGAAACATATTCTTCAACAGAATAAAGATTTCCGTCTTTGTTATATCGTGGAGTACCATTTTCTGCAAGAACTTCTACTTGTCCATCATCGTTTAGGTGGACATTGTTCTTTAATAGTTCTACCACTTGTTGAGGATTGATTGCCTTATTCTTAGAAGCAGAATTAATTAAAGCATCATTAATCTTAATATTCTTTAAATCGCCTTGTAATTTTTGAATTTCAGATTGATACTTATTGGCTTGGTCTTTAAGAATGTCCTCAAATTCGCCACGCTTCTTTTTTTCCTCTAACTGTGCAGTTTCTTTTTGTTGCATCAGTTGTTTTACTTCATCAAGATTATCCGTACCAAGTTCTTTGTAGATTTTAGCACGTTCTCTTGCCAGACGTGTCTTTACGATATTTTCAATATCTTGTTGTGAAAGACCTTTATCTTCTGTTGTTTTTTCCTGTATTTGTTCCTCTTGTACTGATGTGTCATTTTTTGTTTCAAGTGTTTCATTCACTTGACCCTGTTCATCAGTCATTTTACACTCCTTAATTTGTGTTAATTAAATCTTTATAGAAAAATTATTTATTCTTCAAGTAATTCTTCCCATTCTGGGTCGAATGGAATGAATGAATGTCGGCAACGATAACCGCCTCTATTAACAAATGGGTCACTTCCAGACTTACCAGACCAAGATTGACCAGACCAAACACTTCTTGCTTCTTCCTCTGTAAATACTCTATTTAAGTTCCTTCTACAGAAATCTCTAGTAGTGACAATGCTCGTTCCTGTGTATTTATAAGAAGTTATCCCTGCTTCATCACCTTTGTACTTAGTGAACTGTCCGTCAAATTGCATAATACTATCGTGTGCAATCTGAGATGAATATTTACGCATATTCTCACCTAAAATGTCAGCACCATATTTGGTGTGTAATGTTTCCCTAGCGGATTTTATTTTAGCAATAATAGAAGCATCAGATGAATATCTATTTTTATCTATATAGCTAACTAATCTATTAATAGCGTTTTCATTACTACGCTGATAAACACCATTGATTTGTCCTCGTATGTTCTTGACCATTTCATTAAATGGTTTGCCGATTACTGCTGATTGATAAACCTCATTCGCAATAGTATCTAAAAACCGATTGCCAATATCTTGGAAACCACTAAAGGATAAATACTTTAGGTCATTAATGACCTTTAAATCTGGTTTAGTTAATGTTTTAAATCTAGCAGGAATAGGCAGTGGTTTAATTAGGTCTTGGTATTCTTTTATAATCTCATCGTATTCACTAACAAGTGCGTCAGCTTCTTTTAAATAATTTTCTTCAATTAATCTTTTAAGGTTAGGTCTAAGTTGAATGGCTATCTGTGTATTTAATGTCGTTCCACCAGATGTGGTTCTAGTTAAGTCAGCAATAATGTCATCTTCAAGTTTCTTTAATACGCCAATAAGACGTTCTTCGTGGGTGTCAATTAATCGGTTTATTGTTTCTTGTTTTGCCATTTTTTATTTTTCCAAAAATCGTGTCAAATGTACATTTGTGTCGCACCCTAAATTGCGATAATAAATAATTCTATTTTTCACTTAGTCCATTTTTACCCTATTTCTGAAAAATTGGAAATCCCAATATGATATAATGGGTATGTACATTAAATTTTATATAAATTTAATTTGCTCTTTAACATTGTGAATATGGTTGGTTCAAAGTACTGGAGGTACTATATGAAAAAACAAATATACTATAAAAGGGTGTTATTTACATCTTGGAAAAACCTTGAGGATAAAACCGAAGGTATAGAAAGAAATGAACATTTGTTCGTTAGCATAGATGGTGAAATTTGGGAGGAAATAAATAATAAAGTTATTCTCTCAGATATATCTATGAAAGACTATGATGAGATTAAAAAATTTTTTGATAAACTTAACATAAGACCACATCAAAAGTTTTTTGATTATTATCAGAATATCTATCTTCATTTAGATTATTGGAATAAAGTTCCAAGAATTAAAATATTAGAAGAAACTATTATTAACTAATAACCTACCAACCATATCACAATGGAAAGTTTTTTTTCCAAGCACGAATTGACCAATAGGCAGGGGATAAGGTCTTTTGACCCTTAACTTCCTTTAAAACACCCCCCATTCTGGCTAGAAATGACCTTTGTCTAGCAGGGATATTCTTTTTGATAGACATACCTCTAGCACCAAAGGTGACTTTCTTTACATTACCAGATGATTTGTCTTTAACGTAAACGCCAAACTTTTTATTCTTATTTTCGGTTGTTGATAACCTAAATGGTTTATTTAATGAAACTTGTCTGCCTCTATATTTAGCCATTACTCTTGATACCATTCTATCAAATCACGTTCAATATAATCTTGGATTATTTGTTTTTCAGCAAAAGGATTATGCCTTGAACCATAATATTCTTTATGTCTAAATTCTCTTTTCGTATATCGGTTGGGTGTCATAAAGAAATCAAATTCGTCTATATAGATTTTATTCTCTAAGTTATTGATTGCCCAATAGATAGAAACAAATCCTGCTGTGGGGAATGTCATCTTCGTTTGCTGACACATTACTTGGTAATCTCTTAAATCCCATTCATAGGTTAATTCTTTCATATAGTCTGGATAGGTTTGCATTCGCACACCAAAGTCCTCACCACATAATCTAACAATGTATCTGGAATGGTCATCTAATGTTATATCAGCTTCTTTAATTGCATTTTGACTAAGGTTATTAATCCATACATCGTGGTCGTCTTGATAACCTAAGTTCATTCTAAAGGTTACTACGTCTTTGTATTCTTTTTCTCTAACAGGTTCTTTATTGCCTATAATAACGATTGGTTTGTCACCGATAAATTCTTGAATGTCTTGTAGTGTTCTCACTTTGTAAAACGTAAAGTATAGTTTTCATAATCAGAAAAAATATTCTGCCACCATTCTTTAGGTTTAACAGTAGCGTGAGCATTTTTACCATTCGGTAATAGTTTGATAGCTTTTCCAGTATGGACTGAAATAAAATGATGTTTTGCTTTGAAGTTAAAAATATCATCTATCACATCTTTTAAACCAATCTGAGGTATGTGTTCTAAAACATCAATGCAAATAACTAAATCAAATGAACCAGTAGGTTTAGCAGAATATCTTAAAACAGCAGGGTCATAATTAGTAACATTCCATTCTTGTGGTTGATGTTTTGCCTGTCCACAACCATAGTCTAAAATAGTTTCGTAATTATGATTTTTAATCAGTTCGTTAATTTCATTAATGTATCTTAACAGGGTGTTGCCTTCCCAATAATTATCTTTTTGATGAACTAACTTTGCTTGTTCTAAATATTCTTCATATTCATTCATTTCTTTTTTCTTTTCTTTTTTGTTTTTCTTGCAGTGGCTAGAGCAATAGCGACAGCTTGTTTTCTTGGTTTACCTGCCTTTAATTCAGTACGAATGTTCTTACTAATTGACCTAGCCGAATATCCTTTGATTAGTGGCATTACTTCTTTTTCTTCTTTCTTTTCATATTAGACTTAGCTGATTTTTTTGGTCTGCCGACTTTACTTCCGTATGTTCCTTTTCCGTATGGCATTGTGATTTCCTTTCTTCATAATGCTTAAAGCATAATAATTCTAAATTACCATACTGAGCAGGATATCCAATACAAGCAAATTTACCACAATGGCATTTTTGTTTTATTTGACGTTCTTGAGGCGTCCAATTAATAAAGGTTAAAGGGGAAACTTTAGTCGTAATCTTCAAGATAAATGCTAAATGAAGCAGATATAGAAGTTGTTGCGTCTGCTTTTGCTCTAATTTCAATATCTGTTTTTTCTTCTACCATTAAAGGAATTTCAAACAATCTATAAATAGGTGCACCAAATGTTGTTTGATATCCGATAGTATTCCATACATTGCCATTGCTTATTTGTTTAATCATAAGTTTTGACTCAACTTCTTTTTGTTTAGACATACCAATAGATGCAGACATAATATATCCTCTCTTGTTAGCAGGTATTGTATAAATACTTGCAAGACTTCCACCATAAGTAGCAGGAATGATAGCAACTGAAGTTCCATCAACTGATACTGTAATAACACCGACATTAGCAGTCCCTGTTGTTGCAGTTTTTAATCTTGCAGAGAATATTCTTGACCAAGTTTCTGTTGTTGCACTTCCACCAATAATAGCTGTCACAGTTTGTTGATTATAATCAGCATCTAATCCAACTAATTCTACTGTTCCCCCATTATCTGAAACAGTATCAGAACTTGTTACTGTAGCACTTAATGGTGAACTAGGATAAGAGTATATTCCGCCACCAGTCCAAATAGTTTCAAATGAACTTCCTACAGCATCATTATATCCAAACATTCCAACACCTGTAAAATCTTCTACCAATCCTTTTTGAACTGCTAATCCAAAAGGAAAGTTTAATTGTTCTCTAACATTAGATATTTGAAATCCCATTTATACTTCCTCTGTTGGTAATGTAGTTGTGAACTGACCAATCGGTCTAGGTTTTGCTTCTATCTCTGCGTCTATGTCTGCAATCTTTTCATCATCATCAACAACTGCTCTAGCAATTTGTTTATCTACTTCTTTTGCAAATGTATCGGATTGAACACCAGATGCTTTTGCTTGTTGTAAAAATTGTAAATCACTAGCGTAATCTCTTAGGTCAAAACTATCTGGATAGATTATTTCACCGTCAAATGTTGTGCCTTGCCAGTTCGCATATAAATCAAATATCTGTTCTTCAGTATTCTGTAAGTAATCAGCTTTTTCAGATAATCTTGCATTTAATAATTGAAATTCTGTTTGTAGTGCAATTCCAGAATTAACAGTTTTTTCTGTTCCTCTGACTGCTCCCATATGTGTAATTCTATCAATGGCATTAACTTTCATATTGATTGTTTTCATAATACTTTCTAAAGACTGTGATGAAGGTTGAATGATATATGGTTTTAAATCTGCTGACAAATCTTCTGGCATTTCAATAATAGAACCTGCACCTGCTGATGCTTCTACGTTAGGTGTCTTAACTAAACTTGGGTGGTTGGATAATCTGATTAACTGTTCAATCTCAGAGTAATCATTGTAAATAGATTTTTGTAATTCAGATACATCAGATAAATCACTAATGCCAATTCCTTTAATAGATGTTCTTTGATTGTATAGACACACAGCAGGAATTTTGCCTAGTGCGTTTGGTTGTTCGTCAATCTTGGTTGGTTTCTTAGTAGCATAACCAATCGTAAAATCTTCCACTTTGTATGTCGTAATATCTTCCATTGACCAAACTTTCACAATGGCATCTTTACCCATCATTTCTTCTACGACTGTTAATGATGTTAAATAATATCTTCCGTTTGATGCTCTTTCATATTTCCAGTTCGTGACATTCTCTGGAGTATAAATTGAAATGTATGGTCTAATATCTTGTGATAGTTCTTCTGCTCTAGTCTTAGCATTGGATAAAGGTTTATCTACGATTAGCCAACAAGTACCATAGATTGAAGCATTGACTTGTGCTTCTCTAATAAGGTTGTTGTATTGCCTACCATCAAAGTCTGCGTCCATTAAAAATGCTTCTAGTTGTGGGTCGCCTGTTAATGAACCAAAATCTCTTGTAGGTGGTACTCTGAATAAGAATGAGGAATAGATTTGAACGACATTCCTACAATGGTTATCTAAGGGAGTAAATTCTGAACGCTTTAAATATTCTTCTTCTGTTTCTAATATATATCGGTGAAGGAAATATCCGTTTTCATAATCCTGTCCACCCAAGTAAGAACGATAATGAAAGTTCCAATCATTCATCTTTCTTTCGTAGTCTGGGTGTAGTTCTGTTAAAAATTGTCTATCGTATGTTGCCATTAACTAAATCTTTGTGGTGCAGATGGGGTGAAATCACGTCTAACAGGAAACAAATACTCTACTAAATATCCTAGAGCATCGTTGCTGTGGTCATAATCACCTTTTTCTGGCACACTTGTTCCTTCTTTGTATATTTGTCGTTCTATTGCTTTTAACATAGTTTTACAGTTCTTGGCAATAAATAATGTGCGTTTACCATTAGCATTCTTCAGCTTGGTATTCACTGCGTTTATTCTATCTCTAACAAGTGGGTGTGCGTTCCTTACTCGCATATTAAAACCTGCATTCTTTAGTATCGCTAAATCAGTCACACCACCTGCTGATGTCTTACGTTGTTTACTAGCAGGGTCTGGATAAACAAAGATGTGTTTACCAGAATATCTGTTTTTTATTTCTTGCACCATTTCATCAGTGTTAGATGAATATAATATTATCTCATCATAAACATAGATATTATTACCTTGTATCTCTGTAATAACACCTGTCATTGGCGATATGTTGAAATCCATTCCTATATGTATTTCACTAGTCTTAGGTTCATATGTATCTATGACGTTTTCTTTCCTATCAAAGTTGTAATAAATCTGTCCTGCATAATTGACAAATGATGCCATATATTCCTGTTGGAATGTACGTTCATCTAGGTCTGCTTTTGCCTGTTCAATTTCATTAGCAGATACATTGCCACCTTCTAATGTTGTAAATTGAAATGATGCCCACTGGTCATTCTGTTTACTAAATAGGTTATAACTCCAGTTTCCATATCCTCTAGGTGTGCCACAGAATAATGCTGAACCATTCTTATCGGATAATGTAGGTCTTAACACTTCATACCAAGCGTGTTCTTTTACATCAGCAAATTCGTCCATTACTAGAAAATCTAATCCAACACCTCTTAATGAATTTTCATTGTCTGCACCTCTTAGTGATATTTGGCTACCATTACGCAGTGTTATAGATAAATCTGAATTGTTTGTTTTCTTAATCCATTTATGTTTGGTCAATTTATCTACTAATTCAAACCACACAATGTCTTTAGCCATTCTATAAGTTGGTGCAACATACCAAACTTTCTTTTTAGGATAACGACTAAACTTTGCTAATTCAGTGACAGCTAAAAATGTTTTACCAAATCTTCTTCCAGTAATTAATACTCTAAATCTTTTATCGCAGTCTAATACTTGTCTTTGTGGTTTACTAAGTGGCACTATTCAACAGTAAATGGCAATACTTCATCATCACCAGATACAGCACCATTCTCAGATTGATTTAACATATTACGACCTAACCAGATTTGCATAGGGACAGAACCTTTTTGTGCAGACTGCCATTGTAATTCTCTTAAACGCAGTTTTTGTTCTGCTCTGCCTAACTTAAGATATTCGGAATAAGATTTTCTAATTAAACTTTCATCACAACCAAAGTAATCAGCTATCTCAACATTAGTTGAACCAAGTTGTGCCAGTTTTCTCACCACTTCCCCACTGATTTCATACTTTTTTGGTCTAGACATTTCATACCCTCTTTTTGTGTAGGTTGTACCCTACTTCAATTTTGTTCCACAATTTGGACAAAGTTTTTCCGACTTGACCTTTTGTGCTTCTTCTTCTTTATCAAATGTAAAGAAATCTTCAAGTTCTTTAGCGTCAAATCCTGTACCCTCCAAATCAAAGTTAATATCTAGTAATTCAGTAAATTCTTTATTCAGTAAATTAAAATCCCATTCACTACCTTCATTAGTTTTATTATCAGCTATTCTATATGCTTTTGCTTTCTCTGGACTTAAATCAGCAATTACTACTGGTACTGTTTCTAATCCTAATTCTTGAGATGCTAAATACCTGCTATGTCCTACAATGATTGTTCCTGCTCTATCTACGACTATAGGTTGCTGAAAACCAAAGTCTTGAATAGATTTCATTACTTTTTCAATATTGTGTTTTTTTCTTGGATTTTTTTCATACGGTTTAATGTCAGTAAGGGGACGTTGATATATTTGCATTAGTGTACTGTTGGTTCTGTTGTTATCTTTAAACCTAGCATCTGCATCGCTAAATCAAGACTACGTTCTGCTTCTTCTTTATCAGCATAAACGCCAAAATTAACATAGGCAGTAAACGTACCATCTTCATTATCTACGATTATATAGCTTTGTGGTTGTGACATAACAGATTTCCTATATTGGTAATTCTAAAATAGATTTTCATTCGTATATTGCAACAATGAATGTTTACCATATTACTAACAAATCTATCGGTTTTTTTCTTAACTTGTTCAAGTTTGATAATGCTCCTAAAGGCATTGACAAGTTTGTAGAAGTAGAATTTAGAGAACAAGATAGGGAGTGGGCAAAAATCCATTTTATGTCCCGTCAGCGATAGCTTTATCTAACTTTTCAATATAATCCACCGACCACCTCATAGTTTTTAATCCCTTCTTTCGCATATCAACATCATTTTTAAATTGCCATTCTTTAAAGTCCTCTTTAGTGGGGATTTTTTCTGGTTCTATTTCTAAATATATTTTCTTGCTCAAGAATCGTTCCAGTGCCTTGTAATAATCGCCTTTTTGGTTTCTATAAGTAACGTACCTATCCCCTAAAGACTTTCTTTGACTATCATCTAGTTTTTTCCATTGTTGGAAACTATCCCACTTTGTGGAACGCTTATCAGAATAATCTAAAACATACTTTCGCCAGAAAGTATCAAATTCCTCCGTATATATATTTGATTTATGGTTATTGGTTAGTGTGTTAGTGTGTTTGTGTGTTAGTGTGTTAGCATTGCGTTCGCTATGCGTTCGCATATGCGTTTCAGATGCGTTCGCATTACCCCATCTTGCTTCAGCAGATTGTTTTGCCTTTAAATGCTTATCTTTTGCCTTTTCTATCTCTAAGTCACATCTTTTATTGCGTATAAATCCATCTTCTAAGTAGATTTTACGTTTTTTAATTAGTTCTGATTTAATCTTTTCAATATCATCATAGAAAGGTCTAGTCGCCTGTTCCCAGATGACTTCATCATCTACTAACTGATTGCTGTTGATATAGATTAATTCAATTATTCTTCTGTACGCTAGTTCGCTTTTGCCTGTAAGTGTTGAACACCCAGTCCACATATCATTCGGGCAATATTGCACGAATATCATTTTGTCTGCCATTTTTTTCCTTCCTGTTATAGCACTTAATACATTCTTTGATTTTGTAAGTATTACAAAGTTGTATCATCATATATTGAATGTGTAATCTTTTGCAAGTCACACAATGATAAAGTTCCTTTTCCTTTTCTGAAATTAGTCCTTTTGACTTTTCCATATTTCATTTAAAGGAATAAGAACCATATCAGATGTATTATCATCACCGCCTTTTGTAATTTTACCTTGAGAATAATATTCTCTTGATAACTGTTTTAAACTATCAATCGGCAGGATAATTATACCTTCTACTTTACTGTCATTATCTAAGATGAATGCCCAATATTTTGCTTCAGTAATGGATATGCCAGACTTCTTACCTCTGGACATAAATTCAACAGCTATATTTCCTGTTTCTTTCCATTTCCTGTCAGTCTTAACTTCTATTTTTTGATTTAATAAAATATCAGCTAATTCTTTTTCCTTCATCTCGCCAAATTTTAAATCGTGAGTATAGTTTTTATTAAACATTAAATTCCCCAAATATCTTTCCTAGCTAAAGCAAGGTGCTTCGTACGCCAGAAAAAGTCATCAACATTAGGTTGGTAAAGAAAAGCAAAGTCTTTTGGTTCTTTGCATATTTCTAATACTCGGTTCAGACTTTTTAGACCATTGTTAATCTCAATCTCAAATTCATCTGGAAATTCTATTGGTTCAAGATGTGATTTGCTTGGGGTGACAATAAATAAATGGCATTCAACTTCTACATTATATGTTTCTTGTAATGCCTTACGATAAAACCACTGTTGTAATTTATCATAGTGATTAATTGCCATTCTGCCTTTAGTCTTTAAGTCATACATAAAAAGTTTGTTATCTTTCTTGTAAATAAAATCACTAAATCCTCTAAATGGTATTCCTAGCACTTCAGTAAATAGTTCCTCTTGATAAGAATGTAATTCTTTATCAGCAACTACTTCTTTAAATGCTTTGGATTGTTCAAACATCTTAGGAATTAATCCAAGATACTTTTCTACATCTTCTCTTATAGGGTGGTCTAAAGTATCAATTTTAAAATTACTTAAATGTTTATCTATATCAACTTCTTTACCTTCTAGGTAATCCATTAACATCGGTTCAACTGTATTTCCTGCCATTGCAGGTGGTGAAGATGTACCTAATCTTTTGTATATCTTCTCAACAATAAACTGTCCCGTATAGGTCGTGAAACCTCGTAATTTACTGGGGGACATTGGGAGTAAATCCCATTTTTCAAAATTAGATTTATCTAGCATCTGAACCTCCTAATCTATATTCAGCAATCGTTTTATCTAGGTCTATATCTTTACGATAAATAGTTTCAATATAATAACCTTCGTTCCTTAATTCAGTAATTCTTGCTGATAGGTTTAGGCAACCATATTTCATAATAGCATCTAGTAATGTGATGCCTCTGTTATTCTCTAAGTGTTTTAGTATTAGTTTTTTTTGTGTCATTGTACTCCTCGTATAATTCGTCAGCGTAAACCTTTGGGTCAACACCTATTTCTTCCCAGTATAATCTTTCACCTCTTTGATGAAATATAGAATGACAGGTAAAACATAATGGTATGCCTACACTATCATCTCTAATCATCGCACCTACTCGGTACTTACCTTGTAAGTGATGAAATTGTATCTGGTAAAAATTTAAACGTCCTTCTAGATTACAGATATAGCAGGGGTGGTTTTCACACACCCACTGCATATATTTCTTATCCTTAATAATATTAGAACGGTGCTTGTTCACTGTCGTCTGTGCTTATTTCACCTTTATCAATTAAGAATGTATTAGGTTCAATTTTGATTGAAACCATATCAGTAGGTTTACCACTGTTAGTCTGGTCTTTCTTCCATAATGCTACTTCATATGGAATACCTGCTGTCAGATTAACATCATTTTCAAACACCACTTTTACATTTCTGTATAGTGGTTGATTGTCTGTTTCTGTTTTCTTATCGTTCTTAAATAAGTTTAACCAAGTTGCCATTTATAAACCTCCTTTGGTTGTTTGTTTGACTGGTTGTTTGTATTGAGGATTAGAAAATTCGCTATCCTCATCTTCACCGATAGCTGTCATAAACAACTTCATCAGTAAATATTTGTAAGCATAAGATATTGCTTTACCTACGCCTTTGTCTGAACTATCAACACCATATCCAAAGTAATCACCTAAAGTAATTTTGTCTGATGGATTTTCTACATTGATAATTTCGGCATTCATTCTAACGGTTGTTAGATTGCCTTCTTTAGTGTGTTCAAGAACTTTCGGTATGATTAATACTTTATGTTCTTTTAGTTGTTTGCGAACCTTATCGTTTACTTCATTCCAAGAAGTTATTTTGTAAGGAACGCCATTCGTTTTACCCTGTACTAGATTTTCTATGTTATGAGTAATGTCGAATAGTTTTTCAATTAAGTTCATATTTACCTCCTGTCTTAATTGTCTGATAATACACTATGACCTCTATTAGTCATACAAGTATTTACCAATCTTTTATAATCGTAATCCCACTTATCTGGTAGCCAGAGTAATGAGGGACGCACATACCAGTTATAAACAACTTTACTTGCTTCTAATACGTCAGATGTATTTTCATCTGCGATTGCTCTGCAAGTTTGTAAATCGTCTGAATAACGGTATGACACTTCTTTACCTTTGTTCCCTCTGCTGTCCACTATTGGATTGTATGTGCAGGAACTTAGGAAAAGCATAAGCAGTACACTTATTCTTACCATTTGCTTTTACTTCCTCCGTATTTACTAATGGGATTTGTAACCACCCATCTCTTTTAATCAACAATTCAATGATATGTTGAAATGGTTTCAGTTCTTGTTTCATTTTTTATTTCCTCTGGTTCATATAGTTTACCCAATGCTGTACACAGTGGACATTGATGCACGTGACCGTCTTTATCTCTGATATAGTCATTACCGTCACATACTTTGCATACTTCGTCTTTCATTATTTACTCCTGTTCTTTAATAGTTCATTAACGCACAAATCTAACAAGTCTGGGTCAGATATTTTGTAATCACCTTTTAGTTTTTTTAACTTGTTTTTTGTATCGTCATAACAAGCAAGTGTTGTTAGTTTCCTGTCATTACGTTTAGGAAAATTAACTTTGATTACGTTTTCTATGTTCATATTACCTCCTTTCCGTATTTGGTTAATTCATTGTGAAATTTATTTGGGACTAATGGAGTAGAAGCACCTAAGTCAGCTAAATCTAAATCAAATCTATCTTGTAATTGACCATTAATTACTGATGCTTCTTTCCTTTCATCTTTATCCCAATTCCACCTAACTAATCTTAAATTAAATTTACCAAAAGATTTTCTAGTTTCCCAATCTACTTCTGAAAGTTCATCATAATAAAAAACTTCATTAGCAGGTTCTGGATAAACTATTTGCCATTCATATTGATAATTAGACATAATAATAATCTTCCTTACCAAATGGTTTAGATTTTATTTTATGCTTTCTAATAAAAGACCAAGTTGAAATACCATTTACAATTTTATTTTTATTATAAACAATATAGTCATCTTTATTTATAGTCTTTAATGAAATAAATACTCTGTCACCAATACATATCCCATCACCTTTGGGAATGGTTTTTAATTTTTGTATTGCTTCATTCATTGATAATTTATCTGTCATCAAACATCACCTTGATAAAATATAAAATAAAACCAATCATTCCGATATGAACGAATGTAGTCATAGCTAAGTTAAACATTATTGTACCTCCTAAGAAGTGGGCGTTATGCCCACTCCTCCTTTTCTAAAATTTTTTCGTATTCTTTTTTTGATTGATAAATGTTTCCTGTTCTAGAAACAAATTTACCTTCGTATTCTGCTTTAGCATATTCTATTGCTTTTGCTTTTTTTTCTTCATCAGTTTCAGCAACTGGTTGATACCATAAACCTCTTTCTTTAGGAAATTTAGTACCATTGATATTTACTTGATAACCAGTACCTGCCCAATGACCCTGTTCTCTTACTCTGATTTGCATTTTTTGTACTCCTGTATTTTTGTTCATATCTATTTTATATTTTATTTATACATTATTGTCAAATACTTTTTTATATTTTTTTTATAATTATTTCTGCATTGTTTTTCGGTGATTTTTAACTAATATCTCAATTACTCTATCTTTCTAGTTTTTTGGTAGAGTATTCCTCCTGTACTTTGGGTGTTTGTTTCGGCAGACACCCTTTTTTTATTCAAAATGATTACGTAGTCGGATTTTTGCTAAATACCCCCTCAAAGTGCGTTAAAACGGAAAATTTAGCTATTTTTGATGTCTATGATTGCACCTTTGACAATAATATGGCAACTACCCATATCGGTAATACGTCCTTTATTATCAAACATCACCATACTGGCTATTTTTATAGATATTTCATCTTCTGAAACATAATACCCCTTTGCAGAACCTATAGGGGTGGGAACTTTATCAATATATTGTTTATCGTGCCAGACAGGTGTTTCTGACATATGGTCATAAAATCTTATCGTTAATTCATCGCCTAATTTGTACTTCATTTCCATTCTATTTTTACTATAATTTTCCTAATTAACAATAAACGGAGGCAAGATGGTATAAACGCAAAAAACTATATTTAGTGAAACCTTGAAGGCAAGATTATTTCGGTAGTCTTGCCTTTTTTATTTTAATCTTCGGTGTTTTACTTTTAGGCATCGCAGTTCTTGCTTTACCCTTCTTCGCACCAATAATCTTTTTACGATACAGTTCTTTGATACTTACTGATGTTGTAATACTCACGTTTTATCCTTTTGCTTTGTCTTTCACTTCGCCTTGCTTGGCTACGTTTCTTTTTCTCATAATAACGAATTTGATACAACTTCTTTTTGTCTTGCTGAATAATACAGGCAACAGGTGTCTGTTTGTTTTTACCTTTCGTATGGTCTGGGTGAGAAAAGAAATAAACGCAGTTCTTTGATAGTGAATTTGCTTCTTCTACAAATTCTAATAATCGGTCTATATCGTGGGGTATGTCTGTATAAAGGATTGCAGAATATTTTTTATTCCAAGCAACATCATTTTTGAGAATGTTCGTAAATGAAGTAAATTCGGTTATCATCAGTTTGCCAGATTGATACGCTTTTAACGACCACTGGCAAACGTCAGATATAGATTTAAAATAATCCTTCCAGTTAACCTCTAGAAGATTTATTTTTTCTGGCATTCTTTGATTTTTTCATTTTCTTTTTCTTCGCCATTGATTAACCCCTTCCTATTATAGCCAGTGTATAACACTGTGAACTAAATAGAATACTACCAAAAGAATTAAAACTTGTTTAATGTTTTTCCAACTAAAATAGTCGCTATAGTCGTCAATCCATTCAATTAGTTTGTTGATGATTTTGTCTTTCATTTACTTATACCTTTCTGTTTCTCATAAGTTCTTAATCCTGCCATTCCTAACAATGCTAGTACCAATGGCATCAGAGCATCTAAATCTAAACTAGGTAGTGGTGCGGTTTCAATAGAAAAAAGTGCAAGAAAAAACAAAGTAAATTGTTTGGCTACATATTCCCAAAAGATAGCAAAC
>Ga0209929_1000032_pt1 | contig 48919 bp, 28 predicted proteins | sample SalPon2_C_H2O_MG_2_FD_185731 | JGI IMG/M metagenome (GOLD analysis project Ga0209929, IMG submission 185731) | Salt pond water microbial communities from South San Francisco under conditions of wetland restoration - Salt Pond MetaG SF2_C_H2O_MG... ... | reverse complement strand
CCCATTTTCAGTAAAGTTATCCCACAACTCATCAATATATAATTTAATTTTTTTAAAGTATTCAAGGTGTTCATATTCCTTAAAAACTCCTCCGTATAGTTGTTTAAACGTTAATTCCTTAGCCTTTTTGTAATCAACACCATACATGCTTGCAAAAGTCTTATGTATATCATCATCACCAAAATCAAAGTCGATAAGCATCCCACTAAGAGTAGGATGATAGGCGCTAATATCATATTCCACAAAGACATCATTACGAGGAATAAAGCTTTTCCTACAACCGTTTTCCTTGTTGAGAGCCGCATAGTTGATACCATCATACTTGTTGGAAGGCCTTGTAGTAAGGGTTTTAAGATTGTAAGAAGTAAATACAAACTCGTCCTGCGGATCCCTGTCAAAATGTTTTTTGAATTCATCTTTATCTATTTTAATTCCATTACGCTCTATCCCAAAAAATGCTAATGTAGCCCATTTGTTGTAGAACTCAAAATGCGGTAATAACACCTCATTAAACTTATGTTTTACGGCGTTATATGTTGTCTCGCTACGCTCGTAATGCTTAACTATGGGCACTATACGGTTCAAATCTTGTTTATCGCTATAACGCTGTTCTAGAATTGAATGTGCTGCTGTTGGTTCTTGTATATACGTAGGAGAGATTAGGTTAACGTCGAGCAAGCTTTTTAATGGAAAATAGAATAACGTATCTTTTTTATCTAACGTCCATAACTTTTTTGTTTGCTCTAATAACTCGTTTACTCGCGTTTTACTTACACTTAATCCTTCACTATGGTCAACACATATCATATAACCTTTAGTATCATTAGTAGGTCTATAATACACTAAAGATACGTCATTAATAGCAGGGTGTTGATTGTGAGATATAGGGATTACCTCCATATAAGCTTCTTCAAAACCTCTATTCAATAAATAATCAATTTGTTCTTCCGTCTCTACTAACCAGTACATTTATAACCAATTTGGATTAAATATACTATTTTTCGTTTACATATCCAACCTTACGTCCGTCTTTATCTAAATAGAATTTTAGATAATTTTTTCTTAAAAATGTAGATAATCCTCTAAATTTATTTTTTTCTTGAATTTCTACTATATTTTTATTTGTGTTATATACTTTATTTACGTCGCCACTAATTTGCCATGGGATTTCAGTTACATAATATAATTCCCAAAGATATTCACTGTTATTTTGAGATAAATTTTTATATGTTTTACCATTGATTTCAATAAATGAATAGTCATTTACTTGCTTAGCAAAATATCTTGTAAAATATCCTCTTTTATAATCAGTAGGCGAGGGGGTTGGGTAATAAGGTGTTGGTAAAAATCTTGAAACAGGTTTATCTTCTAGTACCTCTATATAATTACCTATAATATCTGAATTGATGATAGATGTTGTAGAGGGGGTAGCTATTTTATTGGTAACTGGGGAATTAGGTTTTCTTGATAGGGAATTTAGGTCAATTATTTCTTCAGGGTAACGAAATGATTGGGGGGTAGCACCTTTATATGTTTTACCATTGGATAATTTATAATATGGACCTACATATGGTTCTAAAGTAGATACTTGAACCACATTATCACTACTAGTGTAAAGATTAGTTATAATTTTATTTTTAGGATAATAAGGCATAAATTACTTTCTTTGATTTTTTGTACTCCATTTCCTAATTGAACTTACAGTTAACGTATTAATTGATGTAGTCCATACATTATCATTAATTTTATGAGAAATACCCTTAATTAAAAAATCAATTACTCCCCCTTGGTCACCAGATCTATAACTATATGGGAGTACTCCTTCACTAATTGAAAATCTTTCATAATTTCTCATTCCTGAGAGTCCTTGCATGTCTACTTTTAGATCAAACGGTATAAAAAATGGGGATGGCATTTTTTCTTCTAATGCTTCATTCCCTGTTAGGTATAAAGCAATATCTCTATTATTTGATCTTAACGCACTTACTGAATCTTTAGCATAGAACTTTTTAGTGTATAGTTGAGATACTTCTTTCGCAGTAGCTTGAATTGTAGTATTAAATATTTTTTTAGGATCTTCTTCATCGGTTTTAGCTCCATCTATACTAGCTCTGTCTAGTTTAACAGTGATTAATCTATCATGAAGGCCTAAATTTAATTTGGATAAACCCGTAGCATTTTCTCCTACAATATTACCTCCAGCTTGAGCCGATATTGTAGCCATAGCGGCCATATTTGGGGGAAGTTGGACCTGGAAGTCAACATTTGTAACGAAACTACCTACTGGTTCAGCTATATTTCCTATTCCATATACTTGGAATACAGCCATTGGATTTTTTTCTTTTTCTTCCTCATTAGTAGCATCTACAATAGATTCTCTAATATCATCCATCCCATTAGATTCAATAATCTTTAAAAGATTTTCTTCTGTATCAAATATGGGTTCTAATCTATTTACATTGCCTAAACAATCTCCAACATCGTTTAATAAAGATGTAAGAAATTTTAAAAGACTTACTTTACCATTTTTATCTACATTACTATTTAATACTGAGGCTGTGTGATCAATGTTAATAAAAATATTCATTAGTTTGCCTTTATAGTCATCTCCTTCAACAAAATAATCAGACAAGTTTGGAAGAATATCCCATTGTGCAATATCTGATTTGTATTTACTTGGGATTAAACATACTGTAGGATCAGATGAAAATTGGGCAGGAAAACGTAAACAAAAATTATTTTCCGGGTTATAATCTATTTTAAAAATAGGATTAGGTTCATTGTCATCAGAATCAGGATCTTTTTTAGTATCATCATATACTAATAAGTTTTTTTCAATCCATTCTAGCATCCGTCCTAATCTAACATAGTAAAAATCTAAAGATAAAGTAGAAACACCTGTTGAATCAGGGTTAGCTGAGTTTGCGGTCATTGTTTGTTTATACAGATTGGTTTTATCTTTACCTTTTCTAGCTTGTTCTCTCCAATCATATAATTGAAGGTTAAATAAAGTTTTATTTTTATTTTCAACCGAAGTAACGGGAGATAGTGATAATATCTCTTTTTCTTTATTGATTGATTTTTGTATAGCTGAAATTTCCTCGTTGAGGGCTTCATTTTGTTCTTTAACGTCTTCTGCGTTTTTTTTAGCTGCGTCAATACGTCCAGCACCCGGACTGCCCGTTATGCCGTTTACTGTTTCTATAATTTCATTTATTAAATTAATATGTTTTATATAATCATTATAGAAATAATCATCAAAATCGCCTCCACCTTCAGAATCAATAATACTTTGTCTAAGTCCTTGTACAACAGATGCTTGCCCAGATTTAAAAGTTGTTTTTGCCGCTTCTGCATTTGAAGCTGATGTCCAGGGTTCATCAAAAGTAGTTATATCCTTTTTTTGGTCTAGGAAATTTTCAATAGCTACTATCACCCCATCGTTAACCCACATATGACCTGTAGAGTAGTAATATTTGGATCTATAACTAAGATTTTTATATCTTTTTATAAGACCATTTATTTTTTTTCTTCCAGGTTCAAGGGTATTAGTTCCAAAAGCAGCAGATTCTCTATCTATTTTATCTTGTGCTGCCTTTTCTTTATCTTTTGCTCTTTGTTTAGCTGCATCTACTCCACTTTGTTTTTTATTGAGAGCTTCGGATGGAGTTAAGGGAACATTTCCTTTAGCTACTACTGATTTGTTAACTTTAAGGGATTCAATAATATCCCCCATCCCTATTAAATTTAATTCAACATCATAACTTCCATCATCATTGAATTTCCATTTAAAATTAGTAATTTTACCCAACATAGCATCATAATTATATGAATCATCAGAACGTTGGGTTTTAATAGATTTGATAACATCTTGTTGGGTAGTACCTTCGGTAAAAAATTTTTTAAAAGGTTCAGTTACAAAATCGGTTCTATTTTTTAAAGTTTCGTCGTTTCCTAACCAAACATTATGACCCCATTCTAAAAGCATAGTATAACCTATTCTAAAATAAAGTAAATCAAAAATTTGGAGTTGGGATATAGTAGGCACTTTAATTTTTACTGATGCTTTTTGAAGTGCTCCTCTATTATAAAAACTAATATCGGCACTGTCAATCCCTGGAAAAGGGGCATATCCTTTATCAATTCCTCCCCATCCATATGCAGCAATTGTGTTTATATAATCAAAATCATCTGACCCCCCATTGTTTACAATACCAAATTTGGTTTGGGGGTTTAAACTATCATCAACACCTACAACACCGCCAAATAAAACACAAGCTTTGGCTAATTTTGTACCTGTGTTAGATTCGTTAAGTCCTCTTTCTTTTAGTTGGTTTTTTCCATCAGTTGTAGTATCAACTGTATCATTTATAACATAATTTCCTTTATCATCTTTAACAGCTCCGGATTTAAGTACAGCAGCTTGTTCCGACTTATTCATTTTAGTGAATTTTTTAGCTGTTATTTTTTGAACTGTATCTTTTATACCCCCAATATTAACTGAAGATGATAAACGGATAAAAGAATTTTGGTTGTTTTGGAATATTAAGTGATTATCATTTTTGTATCTAGCACCTAAAAAATTTTGCCTTACATCTATTTGTTTAATAACACCTTCTTCAAAAACCTCGCCGGTAATGTTTCCACTTCTTGGCATATTATATTCTATTTAAACTATTAAACAAACTTTTTGCTAATGATACATTTGAAGGTATTCTGATTTCAGTTCCTACAGGGATGAATAATGAATTTAATGAAAGTACTTCTGGATTCCCCGCTGAGATGATCCACCATAAAGAAATATCACCATAAAATTGTTGAGCTAACAAATCTAATCTATCTCCTTCAGTAGTATATGCATAAATATCGTTTACGTCTAGAGGGATTTCTGGGTAGCGAGTGCTACGTTGAATAGGAAATCCTCTTTTTTCATTTTTTGTAGGGGATAAAATTATTGGGGTATTTTGGTATCTACTAGCCATATTTATTTATTTTCCTATTTTTTTTGAGCTGCGTTAAAATTAACTGCAGTTAAAGGGTCAACAGGGGGGTTATATCCTCCAGTATTAGAAGTAGTTTCTCCTTGTTTTCCAAAGGAAATAAATGGGGCATTATTTTCTTTTCCATCTCCTGTAGCTATAAAACTTTCTTGGATTGTTTGTGGAATAAAATTATGAATTGGTTTAAATTTAAAACCTCCTACAGAGATTAATTTAGGCATTACCCATGATCCACTTACTGAATTGCCCTCTATATCTATTCCGGTTTTTCCTCCTTCAATTCTATTTCCATTTATATCGAAAGTTCCAATGTCCCAACCTGCGTTATCATCAAAATTTAAACTTAAACCTGTAATAATCCCTGGGACATCTATAAGATAATCTCCTATAGTTAATTTAAATAAATTACCTCTCATAAAACCCCCTTTAGTATAATCTGGAGCCATACATGAAGCCATATAATTTAATTTAGAATAAACTGAGGATTGTTCTAGTTGAGAAAATACAGGGACTTGAAAATCAAAAGATAAATCTCTGTTAAATCCGTTATATTTAAAGAAGTCTTCACCTCTTCCCATATATCTAAAAGATTTCCAATCAGCTCCATAGTTATCAGATAATCCACTTATATATGATCTAAAATGAATATATGTGTTATTTCCTGTCCCATCATTATTTATTTTAGTAAAATAAAGATCTACAGTATCGTTATATCCATCTCCTGTTTTTCTTTCAGTATTAATATACATAGGAGATGTTGTGATTCTATCAGTTCCTAAAGTAGGAGCATTTTTTTTCTTCCAATTAGCTTCAAATTCACCAAATTTACTTTCACGAGTAAAACTAGGTTTTAAACCAAAAGTAATTTCTTGTTTTAGATGTTCTCCGGTCGCGGAAAGTGCGGTTTGGGCTATTAACTGGATAGGGTTAAAAAATTGATATTGTAATATATTATTACCATACCGGGCTATATTATCTTTAAGTAAAAGGGCTTGTTGTTTAGCTATAAATTGTAAACCTTCATTTGTTGTTAAAAATTTAGTTATTCTTTGAGTATCATCTAAAACAGCTTGAGATAATACACCCTGCCCCCTATAAAGACTATCGGGAAGTGTTTTAGAAGTAGGATCTGATTCTACATCAGGCAAAGGGGTAGTCACTAGTGGTGCTCTGCTGCTACCACCACCTGGTCTATCATTTCCATAAGGTATTTCTCTTGGTTTATATTGATATCCCTTACCTTTATAGAATGTAAATTGACCTGGATCTGTAAGTAATTTAACTAACCCCATATATTAATATTAACGGGGTAGATTATCTTTATATTGGGGTGGTGTTTGACCATCTAGGTCTAATTTAGAATCTTTAGCAAAATCTTTTTCGATTTCAGATGAACTAGCATCATATACTAAAGGTTTTTTACCTCCTAAACTTAATACGGATTTTTTTAATAGATCGATTAGTGCCATAATTTTTGATTATAAATATTATTAAATTTAAATTTTTATTGTTGTTCGTAATTTGTTAAAGCTATTGTAGCTCCTACTTTATTTCCATCAATGTATACTCCACCTTCTTTACTTAATATACGTTCTAATAAATTAGCAATTTTATCAAGTTTAGCACCACTCATCCCTCCTCCTCCTGAGGTTCCTTGTTTATCAAATAAATCGGTACCAGCTACAATATCATCTTTATCATTTAATCTAATTGCTCCTTCAGGCCCTAACAAAGTACGTTTACCATACCCTCCTTCAGAGAACATATCATCAGCTATAGCAGCTTCACCACTACTACTACCCCCACCTCCAGTTAATGCTTTAATAGCGAAATACCCAGCAGTTGCTGCAGCAATTGCAATGGCCACACCAACACCAAAAGTGACAGCAGCATTTGTAGCTAACGAAGCTGATAGAATACCCATCGATATACCTAATTCAATTGTTTTTTGACCGATGTTGGCAATAATACCAGCAGTTTGCGCAAGTATAGAGGCTTTGGTAGCATTTTCTGCAGTACCCTGAGAGATGGCTAGACCTAATTGGATTTCTTTCCATGCTGCAATGGCTTTATTATAACCTTGGACTGATTTATATACCAAAGCTATACTACCAATAGTAACTAAAATTCCTCCTAATGCTTTTTCCCAAAAACTTAATTGGCCTCCTCCGTCAATAAGTCTAGTAAGCAAATCAGCTACATATTCTACGATAGTAGAGATAGTATTCATAATAGGAACAAAGAGTGTATCTAAGAGAGGTTGGACAGCTTCTTGAATTCTCAACATTGCTTCTTCAAACCTCATATTTTCTTCTACTCCTTTAGTTTGAGCTTGTAATCTACGTTCTTCTTGGTTAGCTAATTTATCTGCTAAAGAGGACATAGTAGTCATTGCTTTAATACCTTCTTTTTGCATGTCTACTTGATTGGTATTTTCAGCGGTATTTTCTTTTTGTTTAACCAACATATCACCCATTTGGTCACGATTCATGCCCAAAGATTTAGCTAATGCTTCTTGTTGAAGAACATTCATACCAGCATAATCAGCTTGAGTAATACCTTGTTCTGCTAACGCTTCCATTAAACCTACTTGATCGTTATTTAAAGCTGCTGCTCTTGCTTTTTCAAGATTTAATTCTTTACCCGTTAACAATTCAGCTTCCATTTCAGCCGCTAATGAATCCTCGATATTAAGTAAGCTACTTGCTATACCCTCAACATCTTTCATTTCAAGACCTAATTTTTTAGCTTTAGTTACTGCTTTAGTAATAGCTTCAGCTGATCCCCCCATAGCTAATTTTACGTTATTAGAAACACCAGCAACTGCTTTCATGATGTTTTTCATACTAACGTTAAGTTTAAGAGACTTAATTTGTCCTTGAGCAGTTTTAGCTACGTTTTCAGCTACATCACCCGCATCTTCACCTGTAAGTTTAGCTAACGTATGCATTTCTTTTAATGTATCTGCTGCTACACCACCATGAGCACTTAATTTTAAGAATGTTTGGGCGGTTTTTCCTGAAAGTTGTTCTACTCCTCCTAATGATTCATAAATAGCTTTACCGGCACCTGTTGCTTCTTGGCGAGTCATACCCATAGATTTACCCATGGAGTTAAATTGACCATATAATTTAGAAGCAACATTATTAGAAACACCTAAACTTTTTCCCATGTCTTTAACTTCACCGCTAACTTGGGCTAGATAATTTTTAGCTTCTTTTACAGCTTCCTGTTTCTTTTTAAATTGTTTTACCAAAAACATAACAGCGCCTCCTATAAGATTAGTAAAAGTAAATGCGCTTTTTAATGCTGCTCCTATACCTTTAACAGCTACTTTCATTTTTTCATAACCCGTAAGAGATCTTTTACCTCCTTGAGTCATTTCTTTGGTTAATTTTTCAGCTTCTTTAGCCCCATTACTAAAAATAGAACCTATTTTAGTCATTTTTAATTCGTTGAATACTTTAGCGGTCCCACTAAGAGCGTCAGTAATTAAAGATCCAGATTTGATAAGATTTTCTTGCCTTCGTTCTTGCTCAGCTAAATAAACTAAATTTTCATTTAATATTTCTCCTTGTTCTGTTAAAAATGCAGCTTGTTCTTGATAATTCTCTAAAGTTTGACCAGTAATAGCTAATTCTTCTTGTTTTCTAGCAGCTAATTCTTGAGCACGTTTAACTTGGTCAGCATTAATGTTTAATCCTTTCTTTTGTTTTTCAAGAAGAGCGCGTGCTAGATGATCTGCTTTTTTAGATTCTTCTTGTTTTTTCTTGAATTGTTTAAGTAAATCTTCTTCTCCTTTGCCAAATTGTTTTTGAAGAGCAATAGCTTGTTTTTCAAGATCTTGCTGAAGTTTTTGATTTTTAGTTATATCCTTTTGGACAGATGTTATACTATCATATTCTGAGGATAAATCTCTAGTAGCTTGGACTGCTTTTCTAGATAAATCTAATGATCCTTTTTCTAAAGTAGATTTTGTTTTAGACTCAGCAACTACATTTTTAAGGACATCAGCTAATTGGGTCATCAAATTAATTTGTTCCCCTAAAAGTTGATTTGCTTCTTGAATATTTTTAGTTCTGCTATCGGCCATTTATTAACTAATTAGTTATATGTAATAAATATTGAGAGGTATCAAATTTGACACCTCTCATTTATCTACTTTAACTTATTTTTATCTGGTTTAGCCCAATCGAAATTAGTAACATTTGGGGATCCTTTACTTTGGGTTTTATTTATTGCTTCTTGTTCAGCATCTGATTGACGTTTAATAGACTCATTAATAAAATTAAATGTAGCTTTTCTTAACCAAATAGGCATATCATACACGGTAAACCAATCATATCCTCCGTTTCCGAAAAATACTATTTCATGTATGGTTTTAAATAAGTTATATCTATACTCTTGCGTCAGGCCAAAAAAACTGGACCTCAATGGGTACAGTGACCTCCTGCTCACCATTTGGACCATCGTGGATGAAGGTCATTTTAATATCAGGTTGAATATCTCTAATATATGATCTTAAAGCTACTGAATCTTTAGCTAACATATAATTATCTACAAACTCACGAATTGTTTTTTTATCGTCTTCACCATCAATAGAAAGAATTTGGTGTTTTAAACGAGTAGAAACATCAGCAGATACGTTTTTATTAATACGTTTCATACCTTTAATTTCTTGCTCAACTGCCTTTTCAATTTTACCCGTAATTAATTGGAATGTAATTTTATTACCAGAAGTTGGAAGAACAAATTCAAATTCATTTACTCCTTTAGTAACTAAATTTTCATCTAATTCTTTTAGAGGTAATTCATTGAGATCAATTTCAATTTCTTCACCTTCATAAGTGAAAGGATAATCTTTACCATAACCTAATACTCGAGCTGCAATCATAATGGCGTTTTTATCACCAATTAAAAGGTCAGCATAATCAAATTCAGTAACTAATAAAGATTGTAATAACTTATCGATTACAACACCTTGTTTTACATAACTCATATTGGTAAGAATATCTTCTTCTTTAGCCGTCATGTATTTCATTTCTACTGTTCCCGATGATAGTGGATGACCTTCAGGATATAATAGGCCTTTTGAAGGTAATTCAACAATTTCCGTTGGAAATTTGAATTTTGGTTTTTGTGTGGTCTCTTGTTTTGCCATAATTTTTATTTAAATAACTGTTAACGAGTATAAATATCACGATAAAAAAAGAGCTTGACATAGCCAAGCTCTCTTTAAAAATATTTTGAATTTTTATTAGAAATTCAATACGCAATAATCCATTCCAAGAGTAACAGTTAAATTTTGAGCTGCTGCTTCGTTATCCCAGTTGTATTCACCAAATTCTGCTGCTTTAATAAACGCACCTTTGATAATCCATTCTGAAACAATATCGCCTACAGGGCCTAATACGTCGATAGTTAAATCTTTTTTATACATATCGGAGTATCCATCTCTACCTGTTACAGATTCGTGATGTAAACGAACCCATTCCATTACTGCTTGAGCACCTGAAGGAGTAATTGGATCAAACATTGTCATTGTTAAATCGTTCCATTTTAATTTACCTTTAATTTTACGGTAAGTATTAATATGGTTTAATACAATTTCTTCCTGTGAAAAGCCTACTGATGAAATAGCTTTAATAGTATATGCCGGAATACCATCAACATACATGATAAACCTATTTTGTACCTTTGGCTCAAAGGCGGTAAAGAAAATTTCGTTAGAATCTAATATTGCCATTTTATTTTATTTTATTATAAATATTTAACTTTTTAAAAATTACGCTGGGAAAGTAGCTCCAGTTGGCAAAATGTTGAAATCTAAGTAAATAAATTCAGCAGTTTTAGTTGGTTGAATGTAAATTTGACCTACCATTTGATTTCTATCAATTACATCCGCTGTGTTATTACTTTCATCCATAATTACTTTAAAAGCGTATAAACCTTGTCTCTGTTGTACTCCTTCTAAATAAGGATTTACAGCTGATAAGAATGAATTTCTAGTAGCGATAGTATTTTGTTCAAATACTAAATTATCTGCTACTTGTGAAATATATCCTTTCAATTCAATTAATAATCTTCTAACATTTACTCTATCTAAAGCACTTGCTCTAGTCTGTAATGTTTTTTGACCATATACTACAACACCAGTTGCAGGGAATGAAGCAATTGGGTTTACTTTATTTGAGTATAATGTATCTCTATTAGTTGAATTTAATTTTTGTTCAGCTCTAACTACTTGTCCTAAACCACCTCTGTTAATACCTGCGGGAGCGAACCATGGTTCACTTACACTGTCATTGTACGCATATACACCACCAATAACGGTTGATGCTGGTACCCATACTTGTCTGCCTAGATCTGGGTCAATTACTTGTACCCATGGCCAGTATGAAGCAGCGTATGAAGTGTTTCTAGAAGCAGCTTCACTAGTTACTGCGGTTACGTTAGAACTAAAAGCAACTAAATCTAATACGAACAAACTATCTCCTCTAGTTTGAGTATTATTTATCATGCTAGTACACTGAGCTGTATAATCTGCATTGTATAAACCTGGGGTTAACAACACATTAAATACATAATCATCTTGGTTAGCTAACAAACTAATCATATTTGTATAGTTACCACCTTCTAAACCTTGGGTGTTTGAACTATTAATATTATTATAGAAATTAGCTCCTGCTTTTACATCACCCGTAGCGCCAGTGAATGAACCACTACTTGCAGCAGGAATAAATCCTGTTAAAGATGTTTTTGCTACACCATTATTATCGAAGTAATTTAATGTAGCACCAGGAACAGAAGATACTCTCACATAACGTGAAGCATTTCTGTAATCACCTGTAATTGTTACCTGATTAGTAGCTACATTGTAACTTTCTACTTGATCACCAATTACTTTAGAAATGTAATTATCAGCTTTAGGATCTAATGATAGATTAGTCCAAGTTTCTAAAATAATTTTATTATTTGTATTATCATCACCTCTTCTAATCAATAAATCAAATGTACCTGATGAAGTAGATGGGTTTGAAATTTCCCATCTAATATTATCAGAACTACCTGAAGCTAATGAACCTGAAGAATCCAGACTTGAGCTACTGTTCATGATAACACCTTCACCTAAAGTTTGAAGAATAAATGAACCTGAGGTATTGGAACCACTTGGAGCTTGATTTCCGGTTGTTGAAGCGGATGAATAAGAACCACTAACTACTCTAGCTACTAATAATGACTCACCACCATTTTGGAAATAATTATAAGCTGCAATTGAGGTAAAGAAAGAGTACTCATCACTACCACTATCAAATGTAGTCCCGAATAAACTTGAATAATCTGAATATGATGTAACTATTGTTGGAACTTCTACTGGTCCCTTTACTGTTGGACCGATGATAGCAGCACCAACCGCTACGGGTTGCTGGCTAACAAAAGATAAATCATTTTCTCTTGCTAATACACCGGGAGATACTAGAGTTTCTGCCATTTTGTTATTTTGTTATTGTTTTGTTATAAATATATAAAAAGAATTCAAAAATCATCGTTTTAAGAACTCACCTGTTTCAATATTTATATTTCCTTCTCCGTATTTAACTTGTAACTCGTTACCTAAATTTACACTTCGTTTGTTTAAACTATCAAGTTCAGATACGAGTTTTTCTTTATCTAGTTCTAGATTTTGAATATCATATTCAATAGCACCAAATTTAGAAATTAAGTCAGCTCGTTCAGCGTTTAAATTAGTTACTTGTTGTAATTCTTCTTGGGTTAGAAATATTTTGTCCATAATAAATATTAGTTTTTTATTTAAAATTAAGAGTTCTATTAATTGATTTAATTACTCTTTCAGGTGTTATAGTTTTACTACATTCAAATTGTCTTGTTGTGTCTTTATGATCAGGACACCATTCCCAATCACCCGGGTTTAACCATTCTCTGTTAAAACATCCCGTACAAACATTTTCATCATAATTAAACACACGTTCACAATCTAAAAATTCACTATAAGGTTCACTAAAACCAGAAATTAAAGTAACTGGGGTTCCTACAGCCCATGCTAACCATGATAATCCACTTCCCACACCTATAAAAGCATCAGCATGTTTAATGTCAACCATTCTATCCTCAATTGGATAATCACCAGTTTTATTAATTACTCCTTTTAAAGTACCTCCTAATTTAGAATCATGCCAACTATCCCCTAAACGTTCTTTAGTAATCATTACTACTTTATATCCTTGATCTTTTAAATAATTGATTACGGTTTGCCACCCTCCGGGATGCATCCAATACTTAGCATGTGCTGAGGCATGTGGAGCTATAACTACATATTTTCCATCAATTTGTTTTCCTTTATCAGGAATTGTAATTTTTGGTTTAATTTCTTTGTAATTTAGTCCTAAAATAGAAGTTGTTGTTTCTCCTAGTGGGTGTTTTTTAAAATCAATAGAAATTTTATCATGATCTACTGTATGGTCTTCTTTGTAGAACCACCCAATATTATACATTGCATATAAATCAAATACTTCAGTGCCGGGTTTAACGAATTCAATTTCTGGGTATTCATTTTCAAACCACTCGTTATGGAATGTAGAACAAATTAGTTCACATTGGTGTTTTTTTCTAAATTCATCTACGTGAGGGAACCAAGCTAGTGTATCTCCAATTGCCGACGATTCTAGATGGATATATACACGTTTTCCTTTAGCATTATATTGGTGAGTGTGGATATGTTCGTTAGTGTCAGCATCGTATATTTCAATTTTCCAATCTTTAAAATATTTTGTATTTGGTCGAGTCCACATATTATTATTTATAGTGGTATCGAATACAATACTATCGTTCGAATTATCTTTAAATAAAACTCGATAATTAGCTTTTTTATCTCCTTTTACTTCAACTTTAGCACCTCCAATAAAATTAATTAAAAATTTATTTTTAGCTTCTTTAAAAGGAATATTTAATTGAGTTAAATTGTTATAATTTTCTATTAAAACTTCTTTCATATCATTAAATAATCGTTAGTTGGGTTATGACTTTCTACTATTTTGTATCCTAATTTTTGCAAATAAGGAACTGCTTTGTGGCTATTATCTTCAAGCCATATTATAGGTTTATATTTTAATAATAAATCTGTCATTCCTTCAAATGCAGATAATTCATGTCCTTCCACATCAATTTTAATAAATTTAATGGGTTCAGGAAATGTAATAGTATCTAATGCAATTACTAAATTAGTAATGTTACTGTTAGGAACAATTTTTATTACGCCTGAATTTTGTTCTTGTTCATTACCAAAATGAACCATTGAATTATTACTTCCAACACCTATATTAAAACAATGAACATCATTATATCTATCAGTATTAGTTTTTAATACATTATAATTCTCAAAAAATGGTTCAAAAGCCCATATTTTTAAGTTTGGAAAATAATGTTTAAATTGAACACAATGTGCTCCTATATTAGCACCTATATCTAACATTAATCCATCTTCAGGAAAATATGATTTAAATTGATTAAATAATTCAAATTCCCAAAAATCATTATATTTTACTATATCATCAGATATACATTCGGGTCCCTCATATATTACCATGGGGGTATTTTTAATGCTGACTAATCTAGTTGAACGTTTCATATATTTTTATTATTTCTTTAGAACGATTATACCATGATAATTCTTTACCAGTGTTTATTGATTGATTTTTATACGAATCCCAATTTTTTATAATATCTTTTAATCCTCTATCCATTTCAAAAACATCACGAGGGGCTCTCCAAGCACCATGAAAATCAGTTTCATATTCCCAATTAGCGATAATAGGTAAACCAGCAGCGGCTGCTTCAATCATTGTTAAATTAGGATGCCCTGCTTCTAACATAGTTGGATGAACAAATATATCGTGGTTATGATATAGTTCTAATAATTTAGTATTAGGGGTGTCAAAAACCAAGTTTAGTTTAGGATAATTTAACATCCATAAATGACCATTAAAAAATTGTTTATTAGCTGATGGGCCCGCTATTGTGATTTCTAAATCATTCATCATAGCTAAACCTAAACCATACGTAAATCCTTTTCTATCGTATGTTGGATCACCTGCTAAACCATTATTAGCAACCATTAGCAATTTTGGATTGTCGGGACGAGTATGGAAAGGTAATGGGTAAAATTCATCTATGTTTACGCCGTGAGCGAAGTAAATACATTTATCGCTATCAAAATAATCTACTAAAAATCTAGCGGGCATTAATGATATTAATGAACCTTCAATTGCTTTAAGATTTTGTTTATATACATGAGAATTTTTTCCATAATGATAGGCATGATGATCATGTAATTGGTAAATATAAGGTATACCTCGTTCAGCTAATTGAATAGCTAAATTTGCTACGTGACAATGAACTATATCATAGTCTTCTTTTTTAATATCTTGTGACCACATTAGATCAACTGTATGGCCTAATTTACGTTGGTTTACTATAAATTCCCATACAATTTTTTCAATTGCTCCCCAGGCTGGAGGGGGGACTGGGATTCCACATCCTGGGTGTACTTGGGCTATTCTCATTTTGCGTAAATTTCAGGGCTATTTTCATCCATACCTTTAAACTCTTGTTCGATAATGCTAAATCCTGGGAGGTGTTTAGTATAGATTTTATCTGCTGTTCCTACTCTTAGTTTAGCAACGTTACAAATCCATAAATCAAAAGCATCCCAAGGTAATGTATTTAATTTTTCTCTAATACCTGCTAATTTAGTTCTTGTAATTAAATAAGATTGAGCAGGAACAAATGGTGTTACATCTGTATGGATATCATCTACTTTAGGGCCATTTAAATTTCTATTATCTGTTGGATTACCAAAACCAATAATATCCATATCTGTTTTAATAGCAGTTTGATTAAATTCAATTAATTTACTATACAATTCACTAATAGGAGTATCGATAATAACATCACCTTCGAAAATTAACACATAATCATAATCATCATTATTTTCAGCTAACATTGCATTTTTATGTGCCAGAAAACATCCATAATGGCCTGGGGCTAATTTATAATAACCTGGTTTGTCTTGTACATCGTCAGGTCTGTTACAATTTTCTCTTGGAGGGGTATCTTTATAAATTTCATTAATACGTTGTTCGTATTCAATACCTGTTAATTCACAGAATTCTTTAACACTTTCTACAGAACGAATTTCCTTTTCATTAGTATCAGGTTCTGTAACTAGGTGCATTAATTTTACTTTTGGTTTTCTAGCATATTGTGTTGTATCTCCTTTCCATTTAAAATTACCATTATTAGGCATTTTGTTTAGGAAATAATCTTTATCTAAATTAAATACGTGCTCCTTAATAAAGTCACCTGTATTTAAATCGGTAATATGGAATTTTACTACTGTGTTATCATCTAATGAGTAAGGAACCATATCCCAGAAATAATATTTACCTGTAACTTCTAAGTTTCTATCAATGATTACTTCACCATTTCTTTCTACAGTATAATGGATTAATTTACTTTCTTTAGCATTTGAAATTGTAATCCAAGGACAGAATCTACCAGGAACATTTGAAGGTAAAATTGTATAGTATTCAACCATTGAGTAATCTTCAAAATCAAAATATTTTTCAGCATCAGATTCGAATTTTTCTCTAGGTTCAATATGATTATTTGGATAGTCTTTAAATAAATGGTAATACATATTTTCAATACCATTAGATTCAGAACCACAAGTTACCATCAAATCATCATATTCTTTAGCTGAATGGATATCAGGGGTTTGTCTTAGTATTGCATTTGGTGTTGCACTAAAGAAATATGTATAATAACATTTACCTTCTTGTGCTTCAAATTCACCAAAGAATGTATCGTTTGTATTTAGAATTTTAGAAATGTAATTAATATAATCTTCATCTTTTAAGATATAATCATAATTAATAAAATGAAGTTTATCGATACCTAAATTTTTAGCAAATGTAGCAGGGTTTCTAAAACTAGTGTAACAAGCAGGGCCATGGTAAATGTCATTACCTTCACCTCTCAAGTTAATATTAGTATCATATAATCCTGTATAGAAATTAAAACTAGAATAGTATGTGTGTTTAGTTAAAATGTTGTTAGAATCATAGAACACGTAATCAACCATTTCCTGCAAGTCTTTGGGGACAGGAGCGTGTGATGAGATAATAATTTTACGACCATCTTTTTTTAATGAGTTAATGCAATCTTTTGTAGTTTGTATAATAGCATCTGTTACAGGATACGTACAAACAACATATGCTTCTTTACTAGGGTCAATATAATCATTATCACCTAAATAAGATTTAATTAGTTGTTTATTTTTTTCTATATCATCAAAATCTAGATAATTTACACTACTAAATTTATCAAAGTAATTTTGGTATACTTCTAAATTATATAATAATTGTGGAATTTGGTATGATAATGCTTCACGGATAACCAAAGGCATTGTTTCCTTATCGTTTTTAGTACCACGAGAGGTAAATAAAAATAAATCCATTGCCTGATAGAAATTATTTACATCTGTACGTTCGTTCCACCATGTAAGATTATCTGGTTTATCATTCATTAAAGGTTCCCAATAAAATTTAAAATTGTCGGCTTGGTTACCTACACAATGAAATTCATATTCGGGCATTGATTTAGCATACTCAAAGAATTCAGCTTGATTTTTTCTAGGAGTAAACAAACCAATATGTAAAATGTGTTTTTTATTAGGATCTAATCCTAATTTTTGTAAGGCCTCAGTTCTATCAGGACGCTTAATATACTCAATAGGATATTCAACTAATACTTTAGGAATATCAATATCTTTGTATTGATCAATTTGCCATTGAGATACAAACATAAACATATCCGGGAAGAATTGTTTATCATCTGTGTTAAATGAAGAATCATGTGATGTTTCTACAATTTTATATGGGCGATCTGTGCGATATATTTGTTCCATTATATCTCTAGGAAATCCAGCTAATTCTGGGATTTCTTCTAGGTGGATGATGTCTGGTTGGATATTATCGATTAAAGATAAGATTTCTTCTTTATCTTCTCCTAGAGTGTAAAATCTAGCCTCGGGGAGTAAAGCTTTAATTTTATTTTTAGTAACTACTAAACGACCTCCAGTTACATCTGTCCATTCTACTAAATGAATTTCATATTCATTATTAAGTAATTCTACTTTTTTAGTAAGATATTGGGGTAAGCCTCCTGTAGATAAATGAGGGGCTATATATAACAATTTTTTCATTTGGGATGTATTATCTATATAAATTATTACTTGATTTTTTATACTTGAAACATAATCTAAATCATCTTTAAACCATTGAGTGTTATCAAATCCATCGACTGATTCTATTTTAAAATTAAAATTATATTTAGTAAGTAATTTATACATTTGTTTAAATGAATCTTTCATTGATTGATCGTTCAAATGAAATTCACCTACAATATAATCTACATTATTTTTTAAGTAATTAATATTTTCTTCAGTAAAAATAGTGTATTCTCCCCCTTCACAATCTAATTTAAGAAAATTAATTCGGTCTAGTTTATTTTCAGTTACTATAGATTTAAAAGAAACTATTTCTACTTTTTCTTTTTCACTACTCCATTCTAAATCTAAAATATCACCATCTTTAAAACCAATTGCTTTTTTATATAGCTGTAAATTAGGTAATCCGGATAAAACTGAGTTTTTTATTAATAAATCATGATACAAGGAAATAGGTTCTACTGCTATGGCTTTAGATATTTCTCTGTCTTTTATAGTATACAAAAAAGGACCTATACTAGCTCCTATATCTACAACAACATCTCCCTTTTTTACTTTTTTATATTTTTCATATTGGGAATGTTCAAAAAATTCGTTTTCTAAACATTCTTTAAAATATGGATCTTTTTCAGGGATATTTCCGTAATCAAACATAAATTTTATTTAAAATGTGAACCGCCTAACCATAATACTAAAGATCTTCTAGTTCCCCTAGTTATAGGAGTAACTCTATGAAGTAAATAAGAAGGGAAAATAACTGTGGCTCCTTTACCACGTACTGTTTTTTCTTCAGTAGATCCTCTTAATATTTCTAGATCACCTCCATCATAATCATCACTATCTGAAAGTTGAATAGTAACTGATACTTTTCTAATACTTAATTCACCGGGACCAATATCTTGGTGCCAATCGTAGTGACCTCCATTATCAAAATATTCAGTATATTGGATAGCTTCAGGCATTGAATGTAAATCAAAATTCCAAATTGAATTAGCCTCAGTTACTAGATCTGAGATGCGCCAGTAAATCCAACTAAATTCATCGGTTTGAGGAATCCATCTAACAGTAGATTTACGAATACTAGTAATTTCATCTTCAGCCCCACCCCCAGCGATTGAACCATATTGAGTAGGAACTTTGCTACAATCAGCAATAATTTTATCTATTTCTTGTGAATTAAATCCTTGTTCAAACCAATAAAATTCTGTAGGGTTTGTTGACAAGTCTGGGTCAAAATTATAAAAAGTTTTCATTAGCGTATTTCGGGTTTATCACAATCAAAAAAGAACATATGGAAGTAACGCGAATTATAAATGTTATCACCAAAGTATTCACTAGCAGCATGGATTGTGCGAGCATCCCAAATTGCTAATCTATTATACACATTACCTATTTTATCAATTAGTTCGAGTTTAGTTTTATCATAATAATTACCATCTTGGAATGTAATATTATATTCTTCTGATCCATTTTCCCAAGGTTCAAAACGTGTTTTACCTGTTAATCTAGAACGATAAAAATTTGTACCTGATTCTGGAGGGGCATCAGGGGTTAAAAATACTACTGCGGCGTATTGTTGAGTATCACAATGGTAAACCAAGGGATCTTGAGCTGTGCAGTATTGGAATACTCCATTGTAATTATAATCCCAATTAGTTACTTTCGCATTTAATACTTGTTCGATTTTTTCTTTAGTACCTTCAACAATTAGTTTTTCATGACTACGTTTACCTTTATGCCATTGTGAAGGTTCAAAATTAAAATTATTCATAGTAAATTCCCTAATACTATCAGGATCACTATAAAAATTATCAACTGCTACTACTGAGATATCGGTACCATTATTAATACCTGATCTTATTATATTATGAAATTGTTGGAATTGTTCTGTCATCATGGTCTAGGTCCGGGGCGACGTTCGTCGCTTTTAATTGCACTTAAATAAGCTCGAGTAACAGGAATATTATTATCATACATCCATTCATTAGGAAAATAAGTGTCTACATTAAATGCCTGGAATTTAATTTTATCATTATAAATAAAATCAGCATAATATTTGTCTGTATAATACCAGAATGAATTTTGGTTCCAATAACTAACGTGAGTTGGATCTTGGAAAGCACCTCTACCATCAGTTGAAGGAACTTCAATAAACGCCCATGCTTTATCAGCTAATACCCTGTGTATTTCCGACATAGAGTGGTGTTTATCGTGTAAATGTTCAAGGACATGGGAAGCGTTGATCACACCGACTGAATCGTCTTCAAACGGCCATTTACCATTTAAATCAGCAGTAATCATTCCGTTTTGAATATCAACTGATTCGTATCCTTCACGAGGGTATAAACCTCCTCCAATATCAAGTTTACGTAAACCGCGTAAATCAGCATCACGTTCTGCTAAACGTTGTTGCCATTCTAACATCATTTGTATAGTACCATCTTGGATTTCTTGATTACGTTGTAACCAAGTATTGTCACCATAGATACGATAAAAATATAAAGTTTTAGGAATATATTTAAACAGAGTAACCATATAAGTTCTCATCATTAAATCTTGATCGTCTAAAATAGATAAATTTTCATTATGACCTCCTACTTCTTTATAAACCGATGCTCTCCAAGCACGAACGTGATCAGGAGCATACCAAATTAAACCCATACAATTAGCGGAGGGTTCAAATGAATCCATTGAAATATATTCTTTACCTTGCCAAAATGCTGGTTTGTATGTCCATCCAAATTCGGCACCATAAGGAATAAAATCATCCTGTAGTTTAGCATTATCACTATAAACAAATCCAATTTCAGGATCTTCAAATCCTTTTGCTACTTCTTCAAGACAATCAGGAGTAATAACATCATCATGATCGACTTCTACTAGAATTTCTCCTGTTGCTAAATGGAATGCTCTGTTTTTTAAATACCCTACATTTGTACTTAGAGGATTTTTTAAATCGTGGTGAATTACTACACGAGAATCGTTTAAAATTTCAGATGAAAGATCATCTTTACGTAAACCTCCATTCAAATAAAGAAGCCACTCCCAATTTTCATAGGTTTGGCTCTTTAATGATTCATATAATTCTTGAAGATATATACCCTTATGGGTAGGTGTAACTACACTTAATTTCATAAATAACTATTTTCGATAAATATAACATTTTTAATTTAGGATTCCAACCTAAAATTAAATAGTTGACATAATAATTTGGCCTGTATCTACAGTAATAACATTATTAGTATTAATTCTCCATCCATATATGGTAATAATATCGTTAGCGTTTAAAGTACCCGTCCAATATAATTTAGCTACACCTCCGTGTGTATTTGAATTTTGAATACGGCTACGAGCCATACTTAAATAAGTGTTAGTAGCTGTTGTTTTTACGAGTTTAAAGAACCCACCATTTGATTGGCTATATCCTGTCCCTAAAGTAAATTTAAAAGATGCTTCAATGTAATATGTAGAAGTAAAATTAACTCTAATACCATAGTAATTTCCTCCTGAATTTAAAGGAGTAAAATATGATGTATTAGCATTAATAATATTATTCATTCCGGTCATTTGTACAGCTGAAGGTTCTTGAAGACCTAAAGCGGTATTTAGATTGATGTCAAAAATCATTACTTCACCTTCACCTATTGAGCGTTGGCCTTGAGAACCTTGGGGTCCTCTATAACCTTGAGGTCCTCTGTAACCTTGAGCACCTTGAGGTCCTCTAGGGCCTGGGTTGTTAGGTCCTGTGGGTCCAGTAGCACCTGCTTTACCTGTAGGGTTTGAACCTTGATATCCTTGAGGTCCTTGATAACCTTGAGATCCTCTAGTTCCCTGAGGTCCATTTTGATTTCCTAATCTACCCGGACTGCCTTGGGGACCTTGACCTCCTCGTGGATTAGAGCCTGAATGTCCTTGATAGCCTTGAGAACCTCTACCTCCTTGACCACCAGAGTATCCAACTCGTCCTGTATATCCAGTAGGAACACCTTGATTACCTTGATATCCTTGAGAACCTCTTGGATTTGGTCCCGGTACACCTTGTGGTCCTTGTGGACCTTGGTATCCTTTGTGTCCTGTATATCCTACTGTATCATTTGGAGTACCACCTATACCTGTTCTACCACCATATCCTGTACGTCCTGTTGGTTGATTACCTTGGTAACCTTGAGGACCCTGGGAGCCTCTGCCTGTACCAGGACCTGTATATCCTTGAGGACCTTGAGGACCACCTTGATGACCAGTTCTACCACCATACCCTGTAGGACCCGTAGGTTGATTACCTTGATAACCTTGAGGACCCTGGGAGCCTCTGCCTGTACCAGGACCTGTGTATCCCTGAGGACCTTGAGGACCACCTTGATAACCTTGTGAGCCTTGATATCCTTGAGGACCTGTTGGTTGGTTACCTTGATAACCTTGGGGTCCTTGAGAACCTCTACCTGTACCTGGGCCTGTGTATCCCTGAGGACCTTGAGGACCACCTTGATGACCTATTCTACCATCATATCCTTGAGGACCTGTTGGTTGGTTACCTTGATAACCTTGAGGACCCTGTGGTCCTCTACCTGTACCTGGGCCTGTATATCCCTGAGGTCCTTGGGGACCGCCTTGATAACCTTGAGGTCCTTGATATCCCTGAGGACCTGTTGGTTGGTTACCTTGATAACCTTGAGGACCTCTGTAACCAGTGTTACCTGTGTTACCTGTACCTCCTTGTCCTCCTTGAGGACCACCTTGGTATCCTTGTGGACCTCCAATTCCTGTATATCCTGTTCTTCCTGTAGGAGAAGTACCTTGGTATCCTTGAGGACCTTGAGGACCTCTTCCTCCTTGACCTCCTCGACCACCTTGAGGACCTCCTTGGTAACCTTGTGAGCCACCATGTCCTGTGCGACCTGGGTTTCCTGTAGGGTTTCTACCTTGGAAACCTTGATAACCTTGAGCACCTTGACCTCCTTGACCACCTTGGTTACCTGTTTCTCCTCCTTGATATCCTTGAGGTCCTTGATAGCCTTGAGGACCACGAGGTTCAGGACCTCTAATACCTTGGTAACCTTGAGAACCTTGACCACCGCGACCTCCTTGAGGACCTCTATATCCATTTACACCACCTTGATAACCTTGTGACCCTTGGGGACCTTGATAACCTAAATATCCTTGATTACCTTGACCGCCTTGACCTCCTTGAGCACCTTTTAGTGTATTTTGACTACCTATATCATCAAATAATTCAGTAGCATCTATTTGCCAAGTTGATGAACCTGGTTTTTGCCAATAAACTCGTAAACCATCCCCACCAGAATATTCTTGCATTCTAGCTTTAAAGTTGTAAGCTACTCCTGCAGTTAATGAAATAGTACCTGTTGTAGTACCAATGGGAGGGGTACCTCTACCACCATAAAAACCACATACAAACGTATTATTAATGTATAAATCACCGGAATCATCCGATTCACATGAGAACGTATATGTACCAGTTTGTGAAGGTACAAACGTACCCATTACTACAAAAGCATAATATGCTCCTGAATTAGGGACTGGGACTCCAGCAGTTACTAAAGTAGTATAAGTTACAAAGTCAATACCTGTATTAACGTCAATAGTTCCTGTTCCTACTAAAGTAGTAGCAGGTAAATTTGTATTTAATAAAATATCAAATTGGGTAGCATTATTAGGGTAACTTGTAAATCCATTCTTTACATAATCACTTGTAGTACCATTACCATAGTGGGTAGAATATACTTCATATGAAAGAAAACTTACATTACTTCTAATACCTTGGTAACCTTGAACACCTTGATATCCTTGAGCACCACCACCTCCAGTTGGACCTGTGTAACCACCATATCCTTGAACACCTTGGTTACCTTGACCACCTTGAGGACCTACAGAAGGAGTAGCACCTGTTCTACCTCCATACCCCGTATCTCCACCAATACCAGTATTACCTGTTCTACCTCCATATCCAGTATATCCTGTTGGACCTTGACCTCCTTGTCCTCCTTGAGCACCTTGAGGACCTGAATGACCTGAATGACCGGTAACACTATTTGTTTTACGAAGTTGTCCTGTAGTTGGGTTAATTGTTAAATAGGTTTCTATACTATTATGAGTAGTAATAGTATCAATATCGGCATAGGACCCTGAAAATACAGCACTTTCCATTATGGATTGTGTAGTACTTCCAGTAACATAAATTTTATTTCCTCTTATTTCTAAACCCATTATTCTATTTTATTATAAATATAATTTATGATACTTTTACAATATTAACTGTAAAATAAGCCCAAAAAGTTGATGATGGGTTAAATCCAGTTATTACTATTCCTTTAAATTGTAATTGTGCAAATGATCCTACGGTATAGAGAACACTAGTACTAAATGTTTCAGCATGATGATTACCACCATAAGCATATCCTCCTGCTCCTCCTATTTCTACTCCAGAAGCTGCATCCCAACATACACCCATAAATTTATCACTACCAAATTGATCGCTATAATGCCACCCCATCTGTATGTAATAAGTACCTGGGTTATTTAGGTTTACTTGGTTTCCTCCTTGTAAAGTTATAATATTATTATCTGAACTTGTACCTGCTAAAGGAATTGAAGTAGCAAATGATGGATTTTGTAATCCCGGATCAACAGTTAAAGATGTATTATTAGTTCCTTGATATACAGCCCAAGTTGGATTTGTTATACTACCTATTCCAGTAGGTCCTGTAGAACCTGCGAGTCCCGTATAACCTGTAGGACCTGAAGGTCCTGTATATCCCCCAGGACCAGTAGGGCTACCACCTTGACCACCTTGAGCACCTTGAATACCTTGAGCACCTTGTCCTCCTCTAGCATATCCTGTGGCACCTGTTCTACCATTATATCCTTGAGGTCCTTGAGGACCTGGGTTACCTGTTCCTCCTTGTGGGCCTCTATATCCACTATAACCTTGAGGACCTTGTGTCCCGGCTAAATTAACACCTTGAACTCCATCATATCCTTGAGGTCCTTGAGGACCTACAGGACCTTGGGTTCCTCTACCTCCTTGAGGTCCAGGATAACCTGTTCTACCACCATATCCTTGAGGACCTTGAGAACCCGCTCTATTGAAACCTTGAAATCCTTGAGCTCCAGTATCACCTCCAGTACCTGGTCCACCTTGGGGGCCTCTACTTCCTTGACCACCTTGTGGTCCTTGACCTCCACGACCACCTTGAGCACCTTGACCACCAGCTCTACCTTGATATCCAGTATAACCTTTAGGTCCTTGAGTACCTTGTGGTCCTCTATATCCTGTTGGACCTAAAGCACCTCTGGCACCTTGAGGGCCACGACCACCTTGGGCACCTTGACCACCTGCTCTACCAGTATAACCTGTATATCCTTTAGGTCCTTGAGTACCTTGTGGTCCTCTATATCCTGTGTGACCTACAATACCTGTATGGCCTGTGTAACCAACAAGGCCTTGAGCACCTTGACCCCCAGTATAACCAGTATGACCAGTGTATCCTTTTGGTCCTTGAGTACCTTGAGGTCCTCTATATCCAGTAGGTCCTAAAACACCTCTAGCACCTTGACCTCCACGAAGTCCTTGAGCTCCTTGACCACCAGCTCTACCTTGATATCCTTCATATCCAACAGGTCCTTGAGTACCTTGTGGTCCTCTATATCCAGTTGGACCTACAATACCTGTATAGCCTGTTCTACCTCCAGCACCTTGAGCACCCTGACCACCAGCTCTACCTTGATATCCTCCAGGACCACCACTTCCTTGACCACCTTGTGGTCCTCTATATCCTTGATGACCTTTATGTCCCGTAGGACCTTGTCCTCCTCTACCACCTTGACCACCACGACCTCCTTGAGCTCCTGTAAATCCAGTAGCATTAGTGTATCCTTGAGGTCCTTGATATCCTTGTGGTCCTTGGGGTCCTTTATATCCAGTAGGACCTTGTCCTCCTCTACCACCTTGACCACCACGACCTCCTTGAGCACCTTGATGTCCAATAGCGTTAGTGTATCCTTGAGGTCCTTGATATCCTTGAGGTCCTTGAGGACCTACAATACCTGTATTACCTGTACGACCTCCATATCCTTGAGCACCTTGTCCTCCTTGAGTACCTACTATACCTGTGAAACCACCATATCCTTGAGGTCCTTGATATCCTTGTGAACCTACAGGACCTACATATCCTGTTCTACCATTAAATCCTCCTGGGCCTCCAGTACCTGTTCTACCAGTATATCCTTGAGGGCCATAAAAACCTGCAAGTCCTTGAAAACCTGTAGCTCCTTGTGGTCCTATAATTCCTTGATGTCCGGTTCTACCATTATTTCCTTGGCCACCTTGACCACCTTGGGGACCGCCTGTTCCTCCAACTCCAGCTCTACCTGTATATCCTTGAGGACCTTGTCCTCCTTGATTTCCTCGACCCCCTTGATTACCTCGGCCACCTTGACCCCCTCGACCACCTTGACCTCCTTGAGCACCTCTGCCACCTCCTGGACCACTATATCCGGTTCTACCTCCATATCCTTGGTTACCTTGAGCACCACGTCCTCCTGTGTATCCTGGTGTTTTAGCGCGTTTATATAATATTCCATTAGCATCTACACCAATGTAATTACCTGTAGAAGGATTTGAGGATAAAACATCTACAATAGGGACACTACCATCAAAAATCACATTTTCAATATGGATTTCGGTAGAACTACCTGTTGGTAATATTTGATTATTTACTATTTTTAATCCCATTTATTATAAATATTTTAAATAAATTTAGTAACTAATACATTTGTTTGAGCTGCTGGTTGGGATGCAGAACTAGCATCAAATCCATTAGGCATTGCGTATAAATAAAGTGTAGTATTAGTAGGAAAGTTTAATATACTAACAGCAGTACCCCCACAATACATCATTTGGAATTGTTGGATAGCAGACATCATTTTAGATGCTTCCATATATGCTGTAGTTGTAGCTGGGTTACCTGTATAGAGACCAAATGTTAAAAATTCTGAGCTACTACCTGTATTAGATCCTTGTATTAAATCCATCATAGCTTCAATCTGTACACTTACCTCAACATAATATATTCCTGCAGGGAATAAAATACCATTCATATTACTTGTAGTTCCCGCACCGCTAAGAGTTTGCCCTGCAGCAGCAATTCCTAATTGAGTAAAAGCACTATTTGGTAGAAAATCTCCACCATTATTTATGTATATGTCACTACTACCTGTATTAGGTTTACCTTGGAAGGTAGCTCCTACAGGACCAGTAGTTGAACTTTGAGGTCCTCTAGGACCTTGAGAACCTCTAGGACCTCCACTACCTTGGGGTCCATCAGATCCTGTATATCCAGTGTATCCTTGAGGGCCTTGATATCCAGTGTTTGCTGCAGTACCTTGAGCACCTCTACCACCTTGAGGGCCTCTATATCCTGGTGCTGATGTAGTTGATGCAGGGCCTTGATACCCTTGAGGGCCTGGTTCTCCGCCTAAACCTACATTAGCATTTGCTCCTTGTCTACCTTGGGGTCCCCTATATCCTGAAGGGAAATTACCTTGATATCCTTGTGGTCCTTGTGGTCCTTGTCCTCCATTACCACCTTGTGGTCCTTGATATCCTGTATTGGCACTAGAGCCTATTCTACCATTAGCACCACCACCACCTTGACCTCCTTGAGGACCTTGATAACCTTGAGCACCAGCATATCCTTGTCTACCCTGATATCCTTGAGGACCTTGATATCCTTGAGGACCGGGACCTGTACCTTGAGGACCTCTGTCACCTCCAGCAGCTGTTCTACCAGTGTATCCTTGGGGTCCTCTATTACCTTGTCCTCCTTGTTCTCCTTGATATCCTTGAGGGCCTTGATATCCTGTTGGACCGGGTCCTGAACCTTGTGGTCCTCGGTCACCACCAGCAGCTGTTCTACCAGTGTATCCTTGAGCACCTCTGCCTCCTTGACCACCTTGAGTACCTCTACCACCTTGTGGTCCTCTATATCCATTAGGACCGGGTCCTGGGCCTTGTGGTCCTCTATCACCAACTGTAGCTGTTCTACCAGTGTATCCTTGAGATCCCCTACTACCTTGACTACCTTGTTCTCCTTGATATCCTTGGGGACCTCTATATCCCGTAGGTCCAGGGCCAGTACCTTGAGCACCTCTACTTCCTGGTGTTGCTGTACGTCCTGTATATCCTTGAATACCTCTACCACCTTGACCACCTTGAGTACCTCTACCACCTTGTGGTCCTCTATATCCAGTAGGACCAGGACCAGTACCTTGAGCACCTCTACCACCTTGACCACCTTGGGGTCCTTGATAACCAGTAAGTCCAGTTAATCCTTGACCTCCTTGGTTACCTCTATATCCTTGAACACCTTGATATCCTTGGGGACCTTGTGGTCCTGCTCCTCCTTGAGGACCTCTAGGTCCATTAAATCCTGTTCTACCACCATATCCAGTAGGACCTGTTCCCCCTTGATTTCCTTGATATCCTTGAACACCTTGGTATCCTTGAGCACCTATATTACCAGGAACACCTTGACCACCTTGTGGGCCTCTATATCCTGCTATACCTGTATAACCAGTAGGTCCAGTACCACCTTGACCACCACGTCCACCTTGTGGACCTCTATATCCTGTTGGACCATTTACACTACTTTGAGTACCTTGAGGACCTCTAGGTCCTGTAAATCCTGTTCTACCACCTAAACCTTGAGGACCTTGACCCCCTTGATTACCACGAGGACCTTGACCACCTTGGCCACCTTGACCTCCTTGAGGACCTCCTAAACCAGTAGGACCACCAGCCCCTGCATTACTTCCAGTAGGACCTTGTAAGCCAATAGCACCTTGAGCACCTCTACCACCTTGTGGTCCTCTATATCCAGTATATCCAGTGTTACCTTGACCACCTTGAGCACCGCGACCACCTTGAGGACCAGTATACCCGGTTCTACCTCCATATCCAGGAACTCCCTGATAGCCTTGAGGGCCTTGGTATCCTTTAACACCTTGATTTCCCTGATATCCTTGAGCACCTTGGGTACCTTGAGGTCCACCTCCACCACCTACACCTGTAGGTCCTGTGTATCCTTGGACTCCTTGGTTTCCTTGAGCACCGCTTCCTCCTCTATTAGTATTATATATTCTAGGGCCGGATGAAGTAAATGTTACAAAGTTAGAGTCGTTAGTATGTGTTGCGAGATTAAGGACGACAGGGTTCATTGACCCTGTCATCACTATGTTTCTCACATCTATATCTACACTCCCGGTGGGGAATATTCTATTTCCTGTTATTTCTAAGCCCATATTTGCTTATTAAATGTTTATGTAAGCATTTATTACAAATGATTCACCATCTCCACTTTCTAAAGCAGTTGCGAATACTACATCTTGTAGATTTTCGCTAACCATTTCTTCTCTAGAAATTGCTTTAGCGTGTCCTAGTTTATCAGATGTTACAAGGTAATCACCTTCTTTTACTGGGCCAACCACTAGTACTGGTTCAGCACCTTGTACGATTGGAATGTTAGTACCTTCTTTCATTACACCCATTCTCATATGGTCTTTTTCACTTGAACATGGGTTTAATTCTCCATCTTTCCAAACCATTACAGTACCTGTTACATGATCAAAATTATCATTTGCATTAGATCCTGCTAAGTTTTGTTCGTGAATACCACACGTGAAGAACGCTTGAGCCCAAACTTCTCTCCAACATGATCCTGGACGACCCATATCCCAAACCATATCTTGAGCTGGCATTAAGTTACCATTCCAAATAAAGTCTGGGTTTGTGTAGTTAGCTACTGTTGATCTATTAGGTCTACCGGAGTCGTAAGTAACGATTTCACCGTTATTTCCTGTAGCTGACCAGTTAATAGCAACATCATTTGCGTTAACTGTAATACCTGTACCCGCACCTACATTAATAGTTCTTGAGGTACTTAATGTACCACCACCTGTTAAACCATTTCCTGCAGTAATACTTACATAAGTACCTGCTGTACCAACATTACCTGAAATACCACTTGTTCCTGAAGTACCATCTGTACCTGAAGTACCTGATGAACCTGAACCTCCTGATACTCCACTAGCACCACCTACACCTGATGTACCTGATGAACCTGTTGTACCTGAAGTACCACTAGCAGCACTGTTACCTGAAGTACCGGCAACACCACTTGTACCACCAGAACCTCTTGAACCACTTGTTCCTGAAGTTCTACTTAAACCCGAAGTTCCGTGAACACCGCTTGTACCATTTGTACCTCTAGAACCGGAAGTACCACTTGTTCTTGAAGCACCTGATGTACCATTTACACCACTTGTACCAATTGTACCTGCTGAACCTGAAGAACCACTAGTTCTACTTAATCCTGATTGGCCATTGTTACCACTTGTACCATTTGAACCTGAGCTACCTGATGTACCTGATACTCTACTAACACCGTTTCCACCATTGTTACCTGAAGTACCATTTGAACCTGAACTACCACTTGTACCGGATAATCTACTAGCACCGTTGGTACCATTATTACCTGATGTACCTGAACTACCACTTGTACCTGAAGTTCTGCTTAATCCTGATCCTCCGTTATTACCACTTGTACCGTTTGAACCTGAACTACCGCTGGTACCTGATACTCTACTAGCACCGTTTCCACCATTAACACCTGAAGTACCGTTTGAACCGCTTGTACCACTAGTACCTGAAGCTCTACTTAATCCATTAGTTCCAGTATTACCTGAAGTACCATTTGTACCTGTAGAACCACTAGTTCCTGATAATTTACTTTGTCCTGAAGTACCAGCTACACCGCTTGTACCTACAGTACCTGAACTACCTGCTGAACCTGATGTTCTAGATAATCCTGATTGGCCGTTATTACCCGTAGTACCATTAGAACCAGATGAACCACTTGTTCCACTTGTTCTACTTAGTCCTGATCCTCCATTATTACCTGAAGTACCATTTGTACCTGATGAACCTGAAGTACCTGATAATCTACTAGCTCCACTAGTACCATTGTTACCGCTTGTACCGTTTGAACCTGAGCTACCGCTTGTTCCTGAGGTTCTACTAATACCTGATCCTCCGTGGTTACCATTTGAACCAGTTGTACCTGAACTACCACTTGAACCTGATGTTCTACTTAATGCTGAAGCACCTGATGTACCATTTACACCACTTGTACCACTAGTACCACGTGAACCTGATGAACCACTTGTTCTTGAAGCCCCTGATGTACCATTTACACCACTTGTACCAATTGTACCGCTTGAACCACTTGAACCACTAGTTCTAGATAAAGCACTTTGTCCATTATTACCACTAGTACCGTTAGAACCGGTTGAACCACTTGTTCCACTTGTTCTTGAAGCACCTGAAGCACCATTATTACCTGAAGTACCGTTTGAACCGCTTGTACCACTTGTTCCTGATAAGCGACTTAATCCAGAAGTACCAGTGTTACCTGATGTACCTGAAGTACCTGATGAACCGCTTGTACCTGAAGTTCTACTTAAACTTGAAGCACCATTTGTTTGGTTAGCACCACTTGTACCGCTTGTACCACTTGAACCTGATGTTCTACTAATTGTTGAAGCACCTGATGTTGTACTAGCACCTGTTGTACCCGAAGTACCTGTAGAACCTGAAGTTCCTGATGTACCACTTGTTCTACCTGAACCTGAAGTTCCGGCTACACCTGAGGTACCAATTGTACCTGCAGAACCACTTGAACCACTTGTTCTAGATAATCCTGATTGACCGTGGTTACCTGAAGTACCATTTGAACCTGTTGAACCTGAAGATCCACTTGTTCTTGAAGCACCTGAAGCACCGTTGTTACCGCTTGTACCACTTGAACCTGATGTTCTACTAATTGTTGAAGCACCTGATGTTGTACTAGCACCTGTTGTACCCGAAGTACCTGTAGAACCTGAAGTTCCTGATGTACCACTTGTTTTACTAGCACCTGAAGTACCATCAACTCCGCTTGTACCAATTGTACCTGCAGAACCACTTGAACCACTTGTTCTAGATAATCCTGATTGACCGTGGTTACCTGAAGTACCATTTGAACCTGTTGATCCACTAGTTCCTGAAGTTTTACTCAATCCACTAGTTCCAGCATTACCTGTTGAACCTACTGTACCGGTTGAACCACTTGTTCCGCTTGTTCTTGAAGCACCTGATGTTCCGTGAACACCACTTGTACCATTTGAACCTGAGCTACCGCTTGTACCTGAAGTTCTGCTGATACCTGAAGCACCATTATTACCATTCGAACCAGTTGTACCTGATGAGCCGCTTGAACCTGATGTTCTACTTAATGCTGAAGCACCTGTTGTACCATTCACCCCGCTTGTACCTGAAGTACCTGTAGAACCGCTACTACCACTTGTACGTGAAGCACCTGATGTACCGTCTACACCGCTTGTACCAATTGTACCAGCAGAACCACTTGAACCTGAAGTTCTTGATAATCCACTTTGTCCATTATTTCCTGAAGTACCTGTTGAACCTGTGCTACCACTAGTACCACTTGTTCTTGAAGCACCTGAAGCGCCATTGTTACCTGAAGTACCATTTGAACCGCTTGAACCACTTGTTCCTGATAATCTACTAGCACCTGATGTACCATTTACACCTGATGAGCCATTTGTACCTGATGAACCTGATGATCCACTAGATTTTGACGCACCTGAGGTACCATCAACTCCACTAGTACCTATTGTACCCGCAGAACCACTTGAACCTGAAGTTCTAGATAATCCTGATTGGCCATTATTACCGCTTGTACCTGATGAACCGGTGCTACCACTTGAACCACTTGTTTTAGAAGCACCACTTGTTCCAGCATTACCTGTTGAACCTACAGTACCCGTAGAACCACTTGTTCCTGAAGTTGTACTTGCTCCTGAAGTTCCATCAACTCCACTTGTACCTTCTGTACCAGTTGAACCTGAAGTTCCAGATGTTGAACTAGCACCTGAGGTACCGTCTACACCACTTGTACCAATTGTACCAGCGGAACCTGAGCTACCACTTGTTCTTGATAAACCTGATTGGCCATTATTTCCTGAAGTACCATTCGAACCTGTTGATCCGCTTGTACCACTTGTTTTACTAGCACCTGATGTTCCAGCATCTCCTGATGAACCTACGGTACCTGTACTACCTGATGTGCCACTAGTTTCACTAGCACCTGATGTTCCTGCGTTACCACTTGAACCTACAGTACCTGTTGAACCAGATGAACCACTAGTTCCTGAAGTACCACTTGTTTCGCTATCTCCTGAGGTACCGGCTACACCGCTTGTACCTACAGTACCTGAACTACCTGCTGAACCTGAAGTTCTAGATAATCCTGATTGACCGTTATTTCCTGAAGTACCGGTTGAACCGGTTGAACCTGAACTACCACTTGTAGCCGAAGCTCCACTGGTTCCAGCATCTCCTGATGAACCTACAGTACCTGTTGAACCACTTGTTCCTGAAGTTTCACTAGCACCTGATGTTCCTGCGTTACCACTTGAACCTACAGTACCTGTGCTACCACTTGTACCTGAAGTTTCGCTATCTCCTGATGTTCCAGCTACACCGCTTGTACCAATTGTACCCGATGAACCTGAAGATCCTGATGTTCTACTTAATGCACTTTGACCTGCATTTCCTGAGGTACCATTTGAACCAGTGCTACCACTTGTACCACTTGTTTCACTATTTCCTGAAGTTCCAGCTTCACCTGTGCTACCTGATGTACCAGATGAACCACTTGTACCACTTGTATTACTTAATGCCGAAGCACCTGCTGTACCTGCATCTCCACTTGTACCTGAAGTACCTGTTGAACCGCTTGTGCCACTTGTTTCACTATCTCCTGATGTTCCAGCTACACCGCTTGTACCAATTGTACCAGCAGAACCACTTGAACCACTTGTTCTACTTAGTCCTGATTGACCTGCATTTCCTGAAGTACCATTTGAACCCGTTGAACCACTTGTTCCTGAAGTTTCACTTGCACCGCTAGTTCCAGCATCTCCTGATGAACCTACAGTACCTGTTGAACCGCTAGTACCACTTGTTTCGCTATTTCCTGAGGTGCCAGCTTCACCTGATGAACCTACAGTACCTGTTGAACCTGATGAACCTGAAGTACCACTAGTACCTGATGTTTCACTATCTCCTGATGTTCCTGCTACACCTGAAGTACCTACAGTACCTGATGAACCTGAACTACCACTTGTTCTACTTAATGCACTTTGGCCTGCATTTCCTGAAGTACCATTTGAACCCGTGCTACCTGAGCTACCACTTGTAGCAGAAGCACCTGATGTTCCAGCATCTCCTGATGAACCTACTGTACCTGTTGATCCGGAAGTACCACTTGTTTCACTAGCGCCACTAGTTCCAGCATCACCGCTTGAACCTACAGTACCTGTGCTACCTGAGCTACCGCTTGTAGCTGAAGCTCCACTTGTTCCTGCTACACCGCTTGTACCTATTGTACCAGCAGAACCGCTTGAACCACTTGTTGCACTTAATGCACTTTGACCTGCGTTTCCTGAAGTACCGGTTGAACCTGTTGAGCCCGATGATCCAGAAGTTGCACTAGCACCTGAAGTTCCAGCATTACCTGTTGAACCTACTGTACCTGTTGAACCTGATGAACCACTTGTAGCACTATTACCTGATGTTCCGTCTTCTCCAGATGTACCTGAAGTACCTGTTGAACCGGATGAACCACTAGTTCCTGAAGTTACACTATCTCCTGAAGTACCAGCAACACCGCTTGTACCAAGTGTACCTGAGCTACCACTTGAACCTGAAGTTCTTGATAAACCTGATTCACCATCATTACCTGAGGTACCTGTTGAACCTGTTGAACCGCTTGAACCACTAGTTGCAGAAGCGCCACTTGTTCCAGCATCTCCCGAACTACCTACAGTACCCGTTGAACCACTTGTTCCTGAGGTTTCACTTGCACCACTAGTTCCAGCATCACCGCTTGAACCTACAGTACCGGTAGAACCACTCGTACCACTTGTTTCACTATCACCTGAAGTACCAGCAACACCGCTTGTACCAATTGTACCGGATGAACCGCTTGAACCACTAGTTCTAGATAATCCACTTTCACCATCGTTACCTGAAGTACCTGTTGAACCACTTGAACCACTTGAACCACTAGTTGCAGAAGCTCCGCTGGTTCCAGCATCTCCTGATGAACCTACTGTACCCGTTGAACCGCTTGTACCACTTGTTTCGCTATTTCCTGAAGTTCCTGCGTTACCACTTGAACCTACAGTACCTGTGCTACCTGAGCTACCACTTGTAGCTGAGTCGCCTGAAGTTCCTGCAACCCCTGAAGTACCAATTGTACCTGAGCTACCACTTGAACCACTTGTATTACTTAATGCACTTTGACCTGCATTTCCTGAGGTACCTGTTGAACCTGTTGATCCACTTGTACCGGATGTTTCACTATTTCCTGAAGTTCCTGCTTCACCTGAAGAACCTACTGTACCTGTTGAACCTGATGAACCGCTTGTTGCACTTTCACCACTAGTACCATCTTCACCCGAAGAACCTACAGTACCTGTACTACCTGAGCTACCGCTTGTTCCAGAAGTACCACTTGTTTCACTATCACCGCTAGTTCCTGCAACCCCTGAAGTACCTATAGTACCTGTTGAACCAGATGAACCGCTTGTTGCGCTTAAACCTGATTGACCTGCATTTCCTGATGAACCTGAAGTACCTGTTGAACCAGATGAACCACTTGTTTCACTATCGCCACTAGTTCCGGCTACACCTGAAGAACCTACTGAACCTGATGAACCAGATGTACCACTTGTTTCGCTGTCTCCTGAGGTACCAGCGATTCCGCTTGAACCTACTGTACCTGATGAACCTGATGAACCACTTGTTTCGCTATCACCACTAGTTCCAGCTACACCACTAGTACCAATTGTACCACTTGAACCTGCTGAACCACTTGTTGCACTTTCGCCACTTTGTCCTGCATTTCCACTAGTACCTGTTGAACCTGTTGAACCACTTGAACCACTAGTTGCACTAGCACCTGATGTTCCATCTTCACCTGAACTACCTGTTGTACCTGTTGAACCAGATGAACCTGATGTACCACTTGTTTCGCTATCTCCTGAAGTTCCTGCTTCACCTGATGAACCTACAGTACCTGTGCTACCTGAGCTACCACTTGTAGCTGAATCACCTGAAGTACCGGCTACACCGCTTGTACCTATAGTACCTGATGAACCTGCTGAACCACTGGTTGCAGAAGCACCTGATTCTCCATCATTACCTGATGTACCTGTTGAACCTGTTGAACCTGAAGTTCCACTAGTAGCAGAATTACCACTAGTACCTGCTTCACCTGAAGAACCTACTGTACCTGTTGAACCTGATGAACCGCTTGTTGCAGAATCACCTGAAGTACCAGCATCTCCTGATGAACCTGAAGTACCTGTTGAACCTGAGGAACCACTTGTTTCGCTATCGCCTGAAGTTCCTGCAACCCCTGAAGTACCAATTGTACCTGAGCTACCACTTGAACCGCTTGTTGCGCTTAATGCACTTTGACCTGCATTTCCTGAGGTACCTGTTGAACCTGTTGAACCTGAACTACCGCTTGTAGCTGAAGCTCCACTTGTTCCCGCGTCACCGCTTGAACCCACAGTACCTGTTGATCCACTTGTACCTGAAGTAGCACTTTCACCACTTGAACCGGCTATACCATCTTCACCTGATGAACCATTGCTACCAGTTGTACCAGAAGTACTAGATACTCCTGATGAACCAGCAATTCCATCTTCTCCTGAAGAACCATTTGAACCTGTTGTACCAGATGTAGCACTTTCGCCACTTGTTCCTGCTATACCACTTGTACCAATTGTACCTGAGCTACCAGCTGAACCACTTGTAGTACTTAAACCTGATTGACCGGCATTTCCATTTGAACCTGTTGTACCTGAACTACCTGCTGAACCGCTTGTAGCTGAAGCCCCTGATTCTCCATCTTCTCCTGCACTACCTGTAGTACCTGAAGAACCTGATGATCCACTAGTACCACTATCTGCGCTTTCACCACTTGTTCCAGCTTCACCTGAACTACCTACAGTACCTGATGAACCACTTGAACCTGATGTTTCACTATTTCCTGAAGTTCCCGCTACTCCTGAGGTACCAATTGTACCACTTGAACCAGCTGAACCACTTGTTGTACTTTCGCCACTTTGTCCTGCGTTACCTGAAGTACCTGTTGAACCTGTTGAACCACTTGTACCTGAAGTTTCGCTATTTCCTGAGCTACCTGCTATACCATCTTCACCATTTGAACCAGATGAACCTGTTGTACCAGATGTAGAACTTATACCGCTAGAACCAGCAATTCCGTCTTCTCCGTTTGAACCAGATGAACCAGTTGTACCAGAAGTAGCACTATTACCACTTGAGCCTGCTATACCATCTTCACCCGAAGAACCTGTGCTACCTGATGTACCACTTGTGTTTGATTCGCCTGAGGTACCAGCTACACCAGATGTACCGATTGTACCTGAACTACCAGCAGAACCGCTTGTAGACGAGGCACCACTTTCTCCAGCATTACCTGATGAACCTGTAGTACCTGATGAACCTGAACTACCTGAAGTTGCACTTAAAGCAGATTGACCTGAAGTACCAGCTTCACCTGAAGAACCAACACTACCTGAACTACCTGAGGAACCACTTGCGGCACTTTCTCCATTTGTACCTATATCACCTGATGAACCAGATGTACCTGAACTACCTGAGCTACCTGAATCAGCACTTTCACCACTTGTTCCTGCAACCCCTGAAGTACCAATTGTACCACTTGAACCCGCTGAACCACTTGTAGCAGAAGCACCACTTTGTCCATCATTACCATTTGAACCTGTTGTTCCTGTTGAACCTGAAGATCCACTAGTACCTGATTCTGCACTTGCGCCTGATGAACCTAAGTTACCTGATGAACCAACTGAACCACTTGAACCAGATGTACCACTTTCAGCGCTAACACCTGATGTTCCTAAATCTCCAGATGAACCAACAGAACCTGAACTGCCTGAAGTACCGCTTTCAGCACTAACTCCATTTGAACCCGCAACTCCGCTTTCTCCATTTGAACCTGAAGATCCACTAGTACCTGATTCTGCACTAACTCCTGAGGTTCCAATTATACCACTAGAACCTGATGTACCACTTGTACCACTATTACCTGATTGACCATCATTACCTGCTGAACCTGTAGTACCAGTTGAACCTGAACTACCTGAAGTACCTGATCCTGCACTTTCACCGCTTGAACCTAATACTCCTGAACTACCATTTGAACCTGATGAACCTGAAGTTCCACTCGCAGCACTTTCACCTGATGAACCTAAGTTACCTGATGAACCAACTGAACCACTTGATCCTGATGTGCCACTTTCAGCACTAACTCCATTTGAACCAGCTACACCACTTTCACCATTTGAGCCTGATGAGCCGCTTGTACCTGATTCGGCACTAACTCCTGAGGTTCCTATAATACCTGAAGAACCAGCTGTACCGCTTGTTCCTGAATTTCCTGATTGACCATCGTTACCTGATGAGCCCGTAGTACCAGTTGAACCTGAACTACCTGATGTGCCACTTAAAGCACTTTCACCACTTGAACCTAATACACCAGAAGAACCAACTGAACCTGATGAACCGCTTGTACCACTTATGGCACTTTCACCTGAGGTACCTAATTCACCTGATGAACCAACTGAACCGCTTGATCCAGATGTGCCTGATTCAGCACTTTCTCCATTTGAACCAGCAACTCCGCTTTCACCATTTGAGCCTGAGCTACCTGAAGTACCTGATTCAGCACTAACACCTGAGGTACCTAATATACCTGAGGAACCAGCTGTACCTGAAGTACCACTATTTCCTGATTGACCATTATTACCTGCTGAACCGGTAGTACCCGTTGAACCCGATGAACCACTTGTACCAGATCCTGCACTTTCACCTGATGAACCTAATATACCTGAGCTACCATTGCTACCTGAACTACCTGAAGTGCCTGATTCAGCACTTTCACCACTTGATCCTGCTACACCACTTTCACCATTTGAACCTGATGAGCCTGAAGTACCGCTTTCAGCACTTTCGCCATTTGATCCTGCGACACCGCTTTCACCATTTGAACCTGAACTACCAGATGTACCACTTTCAGCGCTAACACCTGATGTTCCAATTATACCACTAGAACCAGCTGTACCTGAAGTACCACTATTTCCTGATTGACCATTATTACCTGCAGATCCTGTTGTACCTGTTGAACCACTTGAACCTGAAGTTCCGCTCGCAGCACTTTCACCTGAGGAACCTAAGTCACCTGAACTACCATTTGAACCTGAGGAACCACTTGAACCTGATTCCGCACTTTCACCTGAAGAGCCTGCTACGCCGCTTTCACCTGATGATCCTGATGAACCACTTGTACCTGATTCAGCACTTTCGCCATTTGAACCAGCAATACCACTTTCACCATTTGAACCACTAGAACCGGATGTACCACTTTCTGCACTAACACCTGAAGTGCCTAATATACCTGAAGAACCAGCTGTACCGCTTGTTCCTGAATTTCCTGATTGACCATCGTTACCTGCTGAACCTGTAGTACCTGTTGAGCCCGATGAACCTGATGTGCCACTTAAAGCGCTTTCACCTGATGAACCTAATACACCTGAGCTACCATTGCTACCTGATGAACCTGAAGATCCACTTTCAGCACTTTCGCCGGATGATCCAGCAACACCACTTTCTCCAGCTGAACCACTTGAACCAGATGTACCTGATTCAGCACTTTCACCTGATGAGCCAGTAATACCGCTTTCACCATTTGAACCCGATGAACCTGAAGTGCCAGATTCAGCACTTACACCAGATGTACCTAATATACCTGAAGAACCTGATGTACCACTTGTACCACTATTACCTGATTGGCCATCATTACCGGCAGATCCTGTGGTACCTGTTGAACCGCTTGAACCTGATGTTCCACTAGCAGCACTTTCACCGCTTGAGCCTAATTCTCCTGAGCTACCGTTACTACCTGATGAACCTGAAGATCCACTTTCAGCACTTTCGCCATTTGATCCTGCTACCCCGCTTTCACCATTTGAACCTGATGAACCGCTTGTACCTGATTCTGCACTTTCACCTGATGAACCAGCAACACCACTTTCTCCAGCTGAACCTGATGAACCTGAAGTACCGCTTTCTGCACTAACACCTGAAGTTCCAATTATACCACTAGAACCAGCTGAACCACTAGTTCCTGAATTTCCTGATTGGCCATCTACTCCATTTGATCCTGATGAACCATTTGAACCTGTAGTGCCGCTTTCAGCGCTAACACCACTTGAACCTGCTACACCATCTTCACCATTTGAACCTGATGAACCTGAAGTACCGCTTTCTGCGCTAACACCTGATGTACCTAATTCACCTGATGAACCGGCTGAGCCACTAGTTCCTGAATTTCCTGATTGTCCTGAAATTCCGTTTGAGCCATCTACTCCATTTGAACCAGATGAGCCTGAAGTACCGCTTTCAGCGCTAACACCACTTGAACCATCAACACCGCTTTCACCAGCTGAACCTGATGAGCCGCTTGTACCTGATTCTGCACTAACACCTGAAGTACCCAATATACCTGAAGAACCAGCTGTACCGCTTGTTCCTGAATTACCTGATTGGCCATCTACTCCATTTGATCCTGATGAACCATTTGAACCCGTAGTACCTGATTGGCCACTTTCACCACTTGAACCATCTATTCCACTTTCTCCAGCTGAACCTGAAGAACCTGAAGTGCCACTTTCAGCACTTACACCAGATGTACCTAATATACCTGAAGAACCAGCTGAACCACTAGTTCCTGAATTTCCTGATTGGCCATCGTTTCCGTTTGATCCTGATGAACCATTTGATCCTGTTGTACCTGATTGGCCACTTTCACCTGAAGAGCCATCAACACCACTTTCTCCAGCTGAACCTGAAGAACCTGAAGTACCTGATTCAGCACTTACACCCGATGTACCTAATATACCACTAGAACCAGCAGTACCTGAAGTACCACTATTTCCTGATTGACCATCTATTCCGTTTGAGCCATTTACTCCATTTGAACCAGATGAACCTGAGGTGCCACTTTCAGCACTTACACCTGATGAACCTGCAACCCCACTTTCTCCAGCTGAACCTGAAGAACCTGAAGTACCGCTTTCTGCGCTAACGCCTGATGTACCTAATTCACCTGATGAACCAGATGATCCTGATGTACCTGAGGCTCCCGATTGTCCATCATTACCTGATGAACCTGAAGAACCATCTACACCTGAAGAACCACTAGCTCCTGAAGAACCTGAAGAACCATCTACTCCAGAAATACCTGAAGAGCCGTCTACACCTGAAGAGCCATTAGCTCCTGAGCTACCTGAAGAACCATTTGCTCCTGAGATACCTGAAGAACCATCAATACCACTTTCACCAGATGAACCTGATGAACCACTTGTACCTGATTGGCCGCTTTCACCTGAAGAGCCATCAACACCACTTGAACCTGGAACACCACTGCTACCTGAAGAACCATCTGCTCCAGAAATACCTGAAGAACCATCTGCACCTGAAGTACCTGATTGACCAGTTGTACCTGAACTACCAGCTACCCCTGAGGTACCTGAACTAGCGTTTACATATCCAAATTCTCCTGTAGTTGTATCATAAGTTACAACTGTAATAATATCTTGTTCAGGTAAATCACTAATAGAGAAATCACTTCCTGTAATGTGAAGTGAACCTGTTATTTGAGCTGAACCTGTGTATGGGAATCCATCTCCTGAACCGCCACCACCACCGGTTATCTCAACTGTAACTCCGTTTGAACCGGAGGTCGTTACATTTACACCGGAACCGGTGAAATTAATATCTCCATTATTCTTAGACACTAAAGAACCAGTGTAATATATATCAGTAATTGATAAATCGTCAAAGAAATTTTGAACTTCAATTTGATAAGCTGATAGATCTGTACCTGCTGGGAGATCTGTCATACCATTTAATCGGGTAGAAAAAATAGGAGCTAAAGATTCATTGGGGGTTAATGAAACTATTCCTAACTTTTGTCCTGAAAAAGTATACAATTCATCTCCACTACCTGATTCAGTTCCACCTTCATCCCAAGAAACATATACTGAAATTTCAGTTCCTGAGGGGTTTTTATAAAAAGTTTCTGTGATTCTATATTTATGGAATCTTCCAGGAATAATATTTTGAGAATTATCTGATGCTGCCCCTAATAAAGCATAAATTGGGGTTGAGCCATCATAATCACTATCTGCACTACCTGTAATACTATTAGCATTAATACCGTTAGTAGTATTAGCATTAAAAAAGGAAGCTGAAGGGATATAGTAATCTCCCGCAGCAGGGGAAACACGGGCTAGACCTTGGGATTCATTAGTTGAGGGAAAATCTTCAACAGTAATTGTATTATTTACAGTATCTATTGCTGTTACAATAGTACCTGAGGGAAATGCTGAGCTTTCTACTAAAGTTTGTCCAGTTCTTATATAATCTATATTAAGATATCCAGAAACATCAGTAATATTAGTTAATATTTTTGATGAAGTAGTAGCGTCAAATCTTACTCGAACATATGAATTACTTCCATTTCCTATAGGGGATACGCTTGAAAGTTTTCCGTAGAAAAGTTGGTTTGCCATTTATACTAGTATATTTAAATCAGTTTGAATATTCATATCATAAATATGATAAAAAAAGCCCCAATACTGGGGCTTTTAAAGAATATTTTTTTTTCTTTTTAGAAACTAAATGTTAATAATACAGCACCAAAAGGATCAATAGTACCTCCTAAACTATATACATTGTGATTAGTTGTAGTTGAGAATGTATATGATGCATCCCCAATAGCTGAGCCACCTCCATAAGCTCTAAATGAAGGAGGAACTCTAGTAGCTAATGATCCATTTTGTCCAGCTCCATTATTAAGAGAATTTGAAGGTAATGTTAAAGTTTTTGGTGCTGTTTGAGAATCATCAATATACACAGTCATTGATATAAGCTGACAATTTCCACTTGAAGGAGAAGCAATAGTAATTGCTGAATCACTTAATGTACTTACTTTAAATGCAGGAATATAAACACCAGCTGTACCACTTGTATCACCTGAATTAACGGCATTTGTAATATCGAATGAGTTTGTGGATACATTACTAATTGCTCCATAAACATAATCAGTATCACCCATATTTCTTACAACTACATAATCACCCGATGTTAAACCATGTGCTGTAGAAGTAATTGAAATTGTAGTTCCTGAACGAGACCAACTTAACCCGCTAATAATATTACCTGATGAAAGTAATTGAGCTAGATCACTACCAGATGTAAATGTGTATCTAATTACATTATTATATGGAGTACCACCTCCACCAGCAGCTGAAGTACCTGAAGTACCACTTACACCGGATGAACCAGCAGCACCGTCGGCTCCTGAAGATCCTGATGAACCTGCATTACCAGTAACACCTGAAGAACCTGAAGAACCATTAGCACCAGCAGCACCATCCGCACCGCTTGAGCCTGAAGAACCATCAGCACCCGCTGCGCCATTAGCACCGCTTGAACCTGAAGTACCAGGAGCACCATTTGCACCTGAACTACCTGAAGAACCTGTAGCACCTGTAGCTCCGTCAGCACCTGAAGAACCTGAACTACCTGTAGCACCTACCGCACCTGAGGTACCGCTTGAACCTGGGTTACCTTGAGGACCTTGTTCACCTGAAGAACCTGAAGTACCTGGGGCACCATTAGCTCCTGAGCTACCTGAAGAACCTGTAGCACCTGTAGCACCATCAGCTCCTGATGAACCTGATGATCCATCAGCTCCACTTGAACCTGATGAACCATCGGCACCATTAGCTCCTGAAGAACCTGAAGAGCCATCTGCACCTGCAGCTCCGTCGGCACCTGAAGAGCCTGAAGAGCCTGAAGAGCCTGAAGAACCATCAGCACCTGCAGCTCCGTCAGCACCTGAAGAACCTGAGGAACCATCGGCACCGTTAGCACCTGAAGAACCTGAAGAGCCATCTGCACCTGCAGCTCCGTCGGCACCTGAAGAACCTGAAGTACCTGGGGCACCATTAGCTCCTGAGCTACCTGAAGAACCTGTAGCACCTGCAGCTCCGTCAGCACCTGAAGAACCTGAAGAGCCAGCAGCGCCCGATACACCACTTGAGCCTGAAGAGCCTGAGCCTGAACCCCCTCCTGAAAGACCAATTGTTGCTACTCCTGAAAGAATAGTAATACTATCTACAGCGGAACCACTGAAATTAAGAGTACCAGCATTACCTACTGAAGTACCATCATTTTCAATTGCAATCAAAGATGAACCACCTCCGGAACCGGAAGCAGCTGGGTATACATTACCATCTGAATCTTTAATATATAATCTACCTCCGTCTGTTTCTTCGGTAAAGAAAGCAACCGATCCTGATGCTGGGGTGGTTACGCTTCCTGAGGGTGTGAGTTTTGAATTTATTTGAGCCACGTTCTTCTAATATTTTATTTATAAATATTTAATTTTTTATTGAAGTTCAGTTCCTAATACAAGATACCCATTATTAACTAAAGTACCCTCATTTGTAAAGGTGCTTTCAATTTGAATTAATCCATGGGTATATAAAGGGGGTGAAATGCCATTTACTTGTTCTCCCGCTTCTATTGTAACTAAACCTCCCTCTAAAATGTAAAAATCAAATCCAACTAATTGCTGATTCGCTTGTGCTGTTAAAGTTTCACCCGATTGTATAACACGAGGTAATCGTCCAACATTTGTAGCATTTGCGTTTGATGCGAATGCTGTTACTGCTACTTGATCTAAAAATCTTACTTGTGCCATTTAGTGAGGGTTTGTCTGATATAAATATGTAAATATTTTATTCCCATTACATTATTTTCTATCTTTTCTATTAGGGTCAGGTAATTTATCTGTTTCAATTCTATCAAAAACTTGTATACCTTCATAAAATCCTGGAGGTGTATCTGTTTCCATAGAAAATATAATTTTTGATTTTTCTGTGAATTTTTCTATACCATTTAAATCGCGTTGGAGAATTTCGGGAACTACATATCCATTTAATTTAATAGTAAAACTACTTCTTACCATTCTTTCGTCACCTGCTTGGAGTTGGGTTTCAAAAGCGAATGAGTCTATTCGAGCATTAAATTTAAATCGTTCTGGGTTTCCCCAATAAGCATCGGATGCATAATTAATTGATTCTACTACTTTATTTAATTGTTCTACATAATATGTAAATACTACACATTCATAGTTTAATGTTAAATAATCAGGTACAACTGATGCATAATATGTTTTAGCAGGAATCCTATTGTTTAATACTGCAAATTGATCATATGCATTTCGTTTATCGTATTTTTTAGTAAATACGTTAAAATTGTTAGGATTATTAGCATCTAATTTATTAGCAATAGTTCTATTTTTTTCCATGCTAGTCCTCTTAATCATAATAAGAGGAGCCATTATTTTTCCTTTTTCATCCCTATAATATCCATCTTTTTGGTAAGATTTCCATTTTTCAGGGGCACCGTAAATTACAGGAACAGGAATTCGTTCACCATTTTGATATACAGAAGGACTAATCACTTCATTAAAATAATAGAATACAGCCTCATCAATATCTTGAATACCAATTTTTAAAGGTTTAGTATCATCTCCTCTAAAAGATAATCTATTACCTCTACTATTAGTATCTTTTGCTAAATTAGGATTACCCGATTCCTTATTGTATGGAATATGTTGATCAGCACTGATCTCTTTTTGTGTTTTTGGTATGGGTTTTCTTTTAGCCATTATAATCGTTGTTTTTCTATATTCAACCTATCACCTGGGACGTAATGTGTTTGGCAAATGATTGAGATGGAAGAACCAAAATTAGCTAAATCATTTTCTAATGGATTATTTCCATTATCATCTAAATAAGGATAATCTGGGTTTTTACCTACAAAATACTGATTTGCATTTGTATTATCTACTTCATAATATCCTTCATTATACATAATAATATCACCGACTTCAGGAACTAAATTAGCCCCATATACATTAGTAGTTAAATTATCATAATCTGGGTTTTTACCTAGTAGATCATCTCGTAAAAATTTAAATGTAATTCCCCATTGGAAATCTACACCTAAATCACTTTCAGGGTATTCTTGATCTTGTCTTTCAACTAAACAACTTAGTATTACGGGATCAAAGAAATATCTACCATCGGAGGCTTCACCATACATGTTTACTTTAGTTTCAGCTAAACGATATTTGTAATAAACACATTCCTGAGAAATGATGTTACCCATCAATTCTCGGTTAATATGTCTAAACATACTTATATCTCTTGCTTCTCCGTATAATGCCATGTTATCCTATGTAAATTGTCATTGGTGATTCCCCTAATTCACTTTTGCGAGCTACTGATTCAGCTGCTCTTCTTTCAAGTAATGATTGACGTGAAGTTTGATCAAAATATTCTCTTAATCTTGTAATTAATGCTTCTTTTTCTGTTGTTGCTGCTGATATTAGGTCTCCTTGGTTTAAAGTTACATCAGCTCCAGGAATTGGGATTGTTGAATATTTACCTCGAACATACCCTAAAGTTTCTTTTACAATAGCTAATGTGTATTCAAAAATCCAACTTCTACCTATAGAATTAATTTGTTCATAAGTAGGATTATTAAAAGGAACATTAGATTCATTAGTAATTTTATCTCCAGCATCGTTATCTAATCCCGCATTGATTCTATCATCATTTTTGATATATTGGAACCAAATTCTACTTCTATATCCACCTACTATATCTACGTCATCATTTGTAGGGACAGGGAATACACGTAATTTGTTGTTGATTAGTTCAAAAGTATAATTAGATAATCTAACTTGATTAGACATCTCAATTGCTTGGATAGTTTGCATATCGTAGCTAAGAGGCATCATTAAGAAATTATCACCATATCCATATCCACCTCCCATAAAAGCAAAAGCAGCAGCATCACCATCAAATCCAAATCCACCAGCATATGGAGTATACATTTCGTTTACTGCAGGTGGTGCTTGGAAAAATACTCTTTTAATTTCAATACCGCCTGTAATACTTTGGGATATTGCCCAATCGGCTAGATCGTAATCTTGTAAAGAAGCAGTTAATGCAATTGAACCACTATACCAAGTTACATTACCTCCTACACCCGCTTCTTCACCGTATTGCTCAGATAAACGAACAACTGAAGACATATTAGGAGTAATTAAAGTATGATTTAAAGAAGAACCAGTTGATGCTCCTTCCAAAGATAACATATTATCTCTTACTTTAAAAGCATATAATTCATTACCATAAACAGTTACTGCTTCTTCGAATGCTGTCCAAAATTGAATATCTTGTAATTCAACGTTTTCGATAGGATATCCTAAACGTTGAGCACAAAATTTAGCTACTTTATCCGCATCTGATTGGAAAGAGGTATCACTATCATAAAACCCAAATGGGGTTGGACTACCTGGAGATACAAGGTAATCGGCGAATGATGATGAACCCGGCCAAATTGGAATGTTTGCCATATCTTTTTGTTATAAATATTAAAAAAAGATGGACTAATTACTATTTTTTAGATCTTCCACTTGTACCCGAAGAACCAGTTGTTATTCCTCGTTCAGCTGCTTCTTCATAAATATCTAATAAATCATCTACAATAGGATCTCTGTGGTTTTCCATTAACGTGACTCCTAACATATTTTTTACTTTACGTGCTGCTGTATATAAAAATCTAAATCCTGAGTCGCGTTTTGATTTTAAATCTACTTGATGATCATCACCACATATAATCATTTTACTTCGTAAACCAATACGAGTAACAATCATTTCCATTTGCTCGTGTGTAACGTTTTGAGCTTCATCTACGATAATACAGCTATCAAGGAAAGTTCTACCACGCATAAAAGATACAGGTACAATTTCGATTTGTCCTTCTTCAATACATTTTTCGATTTTTTCTTTATCATATAAAGCATACATATTTTGATAGATAGGTTGTACCCAAGGATCCATTTTTTCTCTTAAATCACCAGGTAAGAAACCAATATCTTCTTTTGATACTGTAGGTCTTGTAATGATAATTTTTTCGTATTGTCTTCTAAATAGACCGTCTAATGCAATTTGACATGCTAACATTGTTTTTCCGGAACCAGCCTTACCTGCTAGCAAAGTAAGTGTGTTTTCTAATATTTTAGCTTTCGCTTCTTTTTGTTCTTCATTTAGTTGAATTTTGAATTTAATAGGGTTTTTCACTATTCTTTTTTGTCTAAATACCTCGTCGGTATGTGCTTTTGATGCCATTTTCTTTGTAGTTGATTTTTACTAATTTATCGAGTCCAGCGTTTACATGCATAGTATCATTTAATACTGTCTCGAAATTAAA
>Ga0209929_1000030_pt1 | contig 49874 bp, 58 predicted proteins | sample SalPon2_C_H2O_MG_2_FD_185731 | JGI IMG/M metagenome (GOLD analysis project Ga0209929, IMG submission 185731) | Salt pond water microbial communities from South San Francisco under conditions of wetland restoration - Salt Pond MetaG SF2_C_H2O_MG... ... | reverse complement strand
CGCCAACATTACCTGTAGCTATACCATACATAGGTGGGTCTGCTTTATCAAAACCGATTGCGTATCGTTCTGCACTATATTCATATCTGTCTGGTGCTGCATCCCAGTCAATAGTTATACTTCCATCGTGTAAATTAGCTGAAGTAGTTAAGTTACTTGGGTCTCCTATACCATCAAGTATCTTTGGGTCATTACAAGCGTTATCTCCTGTAGGTGCAGACCAGTCTGTTTGGTTATAATCAAATGGTGCTCCTGCATATAAATTCCAAGTATTTTGGTTTGTTAATGTAGAAAAACTGTAATCAGTTATGTTGTTAGACCTAACCTTGTAATAAATATTTGTTCCTGCTGGGTCATTAAAATAATACTTTAAGTTGTCAAGACTAAATGTGTGATACTGCCAAGTGTTTGCAGAATGTCCAAAAGAAGTAGTTACACAAAAACTATTTGTTTCAGTTACACCACTATTTTGACTAAAGAATATTGTATAGCTTTCGGGTGGACTATCTTCAAATCCATCTGAACCTAATATACCAATAGTAAAAGTTCCTGCGTTAGCATCATCACTAGCATTTGTACCATAAGGTGCTTGTGTTGGAACGTGGTCAGCCATAGCAATAGGTAAAGGATATATAAGTAAACCTACTACTAATAATCTAAGAATTGTATTAATTGACCTAAGCATCTACTACTTTCTAGTAGGAACGCTATTGAAAACCTCGTTAACTTCTTCTAAAGTAATTTTTCCATCGTCTATATATTTTCTTGCCAACATCTCTAAGACGTGTGCAACCCCCATTATCCCAGCTAGCAACGCAGATTGGTATACGTCAATACCTACTAACGAACCGGCACCTAATATTGATAGGCTTTGTGCTATAAACACAGCTAATATTCTCTTAGCTATATTTAAATACAAGCTCCAGCCTTCTTGTAACCTTTGTGTCATCTACTTTGACCCAATAGGACAATTTGAGCAAACACCTATGCATAATCCACAAATCATTTATATAACCTCCATAAATAGAAATAGTCGGGTAATATCCCGACCATCTCTATCTATTATAACCGATTATATCTTGACTATCCTTTAGGAATCTTAGACATAAATGGGAATGGTGCATCTTCTAATGCATTCTGAATTGCAGAAACGAGTGCTGATGCAGCTGCTACGCTTGCAGCCATAATAACATCTGCCTCGAACATTCCAGCTTGGTTAGCCATCATCACAGCCACAAAAGTTTGTGCTGCAGTTCTTGCTGCTCTAATTAGAGCTGTTCTCCAGTAATCTGGCATTTAATACCTCCTACAGTATTTTTTTGACTCCTCCACCACTAGCACCAGTTTTTGGTGACAATGGTAAAAGAAATTTTCCACCTTCTCTGTAGTCATAATCAACATAATTGACTGTGACTTCTTCACCCGATTCTATTGCATCTGCAATTTCCGGGTAAACTTTTTTATATGCCACAACGGACGCTCCGACAAAGCCGTCTTTTTTGGTTATATTTTCGTTTTGAGAAGAACCCAAAATCAAACAACCGGCGGTCGATTCGTCGGTATTTCCTGTGTGCCATAAAATCCACTCAAAATTTGGAACATTATTTACATAAATCATTCCACGGTGCCAAGCACCATATTTTGCAGTGTAGCGATTGTGATAACCGCCTTCTTTACGAAGAGTAAGTTTATACTTACCTTCTGGAATTCTTGTTTCGCCTCTGATTTTTTCTGCTCTGAATTCATCTTCGATTGTGTAGCAAAGAAATTTACGAACACCATCAGTGATATCGAACAATATTCCGTTTGTAGAGTCAGCTTGTGAACTTATTCTTAATACTTCAAGTTCCATGTTATTCTCCTGTTATCTCTGGAAGTCCAAAGGTTGCGTACCAAGTCTGTGGTCCGACTAAACCATCTTGAACTAGCCCAGCTAATTTTTGTATTTCCCTACATCGTTTAGCGGAATTTCTTCCATAGACACCATCAACCGTCAGTCCTCCAGCAGAGTCTTGCCACTGAGAAACATCATCTCCTTTGATGTACGGTGACTGTACCACTAATATTCTACCATTCCATTTTGGTGCTTGTCGCTGTGCTTTTCTGTAGGCTTTACCTTTAATTAATGTAAAAAACTGTTCCCAAGGAAAATTTATTCCCGGGTCTGTTCTTCTTACAGGGTCGAGTTCAGCGTGAGAAATAAATCCTCTTTGACCTTTCAACCATTCGTTGATATTTAATCTTCTTGCTGGTATCTCATACGCTTCACACTTATCTGTAGCCCACTTGGCCGCAGTTGTAATTAGTGCATCTTCGTATTCTTTGTCTTGCCCCCATTCGGAAGCATAGTAAGCTAACTCTAATCCTAAAGATTTACTGTTATGTCCTCTAACGTGGAACGCAGTAAAGTCATCGGGTAATAAATTAACTATATTTTTATCATCTACAACGACGTGTGCAGACGCTGTTCTTTCTGTTTCGGATAGGTATTTTGCTACATTTTTAGCAACTCTGCCACCTTCGGCAGTGTGAACTACTATTCCTTGTATATCTCTCCCCCTAAATGGGTAGTAGTTCCCTTTCTTATTATTCTCTCTTACTGTCGCGTATGGATTTTCATTATCTAGTAAATAATAATATCCCATATGTATATGGTACTACACATTTATATATTGTCTATTTTATACTATAACTCTTTTATAGACTTTTTCTGTGCTTTATATAGATTATTAACTCCATATTTATCAACTGTGTAGCTTAACATTCCCGGCTTTGTCAATTTGCCGTGTGTTTGTTCTATCCATTTAGAACCACCATCTAGTGCAGGGGCACCAATAATTTGTTGTGGGTCTTCTACGAATGTGTAATGATGAAAGTGACCAAAGTTTAGAATGTTTGCAAAACCTATATGGTAGTCACCATACTTTTGATTCTTATGCCAAGCTTGAGCTTTAGCAGGAACGAAGGCTCCACCTCCCGACCTAAACTGATGGCCGTGAACGAATCCTAATATATTTCCGTGACAGTTGTAAGTAAGAGTTATGTCGTCATCTAAGTGTTCCGGATATATGTGTTCAATGTGGCTGAAAGAACTTGGGTTTTGTCTCATTGCAAAATCTGTATAGTAAGCAACAGCTAAATCTTTATTATCCATAAATGTTGTATAGCTCTTACCATTCTTTCTATTTTCTCCGTGATTTCCGGGAACAGTTATTACTGTGACAGGTACATCAAGTCTTGAAAACTCTTTGATACTTGCAAACATAAGTTCAGTTGCTATCTTTTGCTGAGCACGGTCATCGTATTCGACTGAATAGGTTTGTTGTGCGTAAAATCCATCACACCCTTCAACAATATCACCCATACAACCTATAACAATTTCATCTAAATTGTATCCCATTGATTGATACTGTTTAAACTTTTGTATTGTTTCGGCTACCCCTACTTCAACTCTATTGACTAATGCTTCTGTTCCCCCACCTTCATTTTTTCCGATTTGCCAGTCAGAAAAAAGAGTTACGAATGCTCCATTGCCTTTTGATTTTTTAGGAGCTTTAGCAGAAAACTTATTTACTTTTTTAACTAAGCTTTCTTGTAGTTCTTCATCAAGAACACCCGCAATACGAGCTACAATCGTACAGGTGTAGTGAACTTTCTTTTCTCCATCTACACCATCCCAAGTTCTAAACTTCATTGTGTCGTCTAAAACTTTGAAATGTTCGGGACTTATGCCATTTTCTAAAAGAAAACTATCCCAGTTTTCTGCAGGTGAAGGTTCATTGATTCCTCTATTGGCTGCAACAGTTCCTTCCCCTGTATTTTGGTCAAACTCTACATACGGTTCTACACCATTAGGAACTTCTCTTTTTGGGATTTTTGCTTGTTGTGCTTTAGCAAACTCTAAAGCTTGTTGGAACTTATTAGGCTTCTGTGTCATTTCTTTTCATCCTCCAAGCTCTAACAGCAGATAAAGATATTTCAATATCAACTGATTTTAAAGCATCTACAATTGTCTGATTATTGTAAGCAGTATTTAAAAGTGCAGTTTCAAGAGTACTTGCATATTCTTTTTCTTCGTCTGAACCACGATTAAGCTTTGCTAATATTTTATCTATTTTAAGTTTTTGAACCCTCTGTGCGTGTAGTGCATTTAACGCCTCATCAAATTTATTCATTATTCCTCTTCGGAAACAGGTGCTTGTGCATTAGTTATTATTGCTCTTAAGTTGTCAATAACAACATCTCGCTCAGCGATTTCTACGGTATGTCTAGCTTCGTTGATAGCCATTTTATCAATCATTTTTCTAGCTTTGTCAAGCTCTGCTAAATTTTGATTATAAGAAGCTACAACTTGTTCTATATCAATCTTTTGATTTTCTTCTGTCATTACTCTCCTTGTTCGAGTTAATACTATTATAGCATTTTACATACAAGGTATGACAGTTTTGTATTATTTTTTATACACTTTCAGTACAGCAGTGTGATATGACGTTTTTAGAGTTTTCGCAAAATATTTTTTTTAAGACAAAAATGCGAAAGCGAGACTGTGGTGTTGTCCCGCTTTCTACCTAATGGTGATTAGGTTAAATATAAATTTATTATACCATATTTTTAGGTCTTCTGTGTAATATATGTTTGTAATGAGACCATACATTATTAGAATATATTGTTATGTCCTTGCAATGCCTCCAATAATCATATATTTTTTTATTAGGCTCTACATATTCTAAATCTACAGGTTTGTTGAATAAAAAATTTAATAAAGGCTTATTTTTTCTATAATTTATATTCGCTTCATTTCCTTCTAAAATCCAAGCACTATTTATTGTTCTTATCCAAGAATAAGGCATTAAAGAACCTTCAACAAATTTGCAATTTTTATATTTAATATTAGGTTCTAGTGTCACTAGTTCTATATCTTTATCGTCGGTAATAAAAGCATAGGGTGTTAGTACTTGTAAATTAGAAATATTTTTGTTCGTATTAATTGAAATTGTTTTTTTTAAAAGTTGATGCATATTTTCATTATCTGGGTGAGCATTAATGTCAAAATTATATTTATAAACATCTTTATCAAATGTTATATCAATACTAAAAGGTGAATTTACTGTATATAATCTGTTATCTAATGAAGTAACAGAAGGACAACCTAAAGTGTAATTATGTTTTTTTTCTACATTGTTAAAAATGCCTCTTGAAAAATTATTTATTTCAAGATGTTCAGTTAGTAGTGTATATTTAACTTTGCTTTTTTTCTTTTTGAGAATAAAATTCATTATGCTTTTGTTTATACCTTATCCAATCGCTAGTAACAGAAGATAACATTTGAGAATTTGCAACTTGTAATTTAGTAAAATCTTCACTGTATTTTTTAACTACTAATTCTGCTGATAAATCTATTTTATAAGGTGTTAACATAACAAGAGGTTCTCCAGCTCTTACAATAATTTCACCGTGTTCTTCATCATCTAAATTGTCATAAAACTCTAATGGAAAATTTGTTTCGTGCCATTTGTCACTTTCTACTCTTCCGGGAAATAATTTAATATTTCTTCTATGATGATAAAAAGGGTCAGTAAATTCTATACCCCAACCCGGTGGAGTCCTAAACCAATAAGGAGATACTAGTTTTAAAGCACCTAACTTTTTAATAAGATTTATTTTAAAGTTGTTATCTTTCATACCACTAAATTGTGTAATTGGTTGGTCAAGCATCCATTCGGCAGATTCGTCATAAGCATAACTCATACCTACAGTTACTTGCCATTCCCATTTGTTTTCTTTATTTGTTTTTTCTATTAAGATGTCAGACCAAGCAGGTATAATAATTCCACTTGTCATAACTTCTTGTATTGCTGGGCAATTTTTAACATCTTTCATTTGTGGTATGTGTTCTCTACTATATATTTTTTGCTTCTTATACCATTCTGGTAAAAACTTATTAGCAAGTTGCGGTGGGTATAAATCGATTAATTGTTGATGTGCTTCACTTTTAGGTACTATTTCTATTGGTATTTTTTCCATATATATTTTCTCCCATTGTATTATAATCTAATATAAATTTATTTATTAATAATTGTAATTTAATATTATTAGGTTTAATTGAGTTTTTTTCACTACCACAGTATTTGCTAAACATATGACCCCATATTTTCATATACATAGGATTAGAAAATATATTTATATTTTTTAAGTCTAATGGTTTCAAATTATGGATGTTCTATATCTAGTTCAGAAGCATCAGCAACTTTAACCCAATTACTGACTTCCTCGTGCCAATTGTACTTATGACCATCATTAGGATATTCAATTGGTGGTTCCCAATACCAACCCTCTTCATTTAATATCCAGCTATCGTCTCCCGGATTTGCAGCATAAAAAACATCATTATCTCTGTCGTATTTACCATCTATAGTTGCATAATTGCCACGAAATGCTTTTGTTTGGTCATTGTGTAAAGTTCCGTCATTATTCCAATATTGATTATGCCCTGTATTGTAAGAAGTTCTTTTGCATTGTTCTGTAGGAACACCATGTTGTTCTGCATAATTAGCTTCCCAGTTTTGTTCTACACCGTCAATAGTATCTGTTTCATCACGACCTGTAATTACTTCTACTACAATATCATCTTCATCAAGAATAGCGTAATGTGCCATTATGAAAAAGTAACCGTTCCATTTCCAGAACTTACAATCATTATTGTATTTCCGTCACCACCACTGCTTGTATTTGCTACAACATTATTACTAGCTGTACCTGTATATGCGTCTGGATATCTTAAAACAACTATACCAGAGCCACCACTACCAGTTCCACCCTGTCGGTCACGACCACCACCACCACCGCCAGTGTTAGCTGAACCAGATGTAGTACCACCGTTACCATTTTCTCCACGACCTCCACCGTCTTGTCCAGAACCCGGTGAAGCATTGTTAAAGACAGAACCACCACCACCACCGGCACGACCAATATCAGAACCAGAAATATTTGAGTGTAAACCTACGCCACCGTTTCCACCACGGTTTCCATCTCCGCCGCCACCATTGCCGCCAGCACCTCCACCGCCGCCTGCACCGTATGCACCACCGTCTGGTGAACCACCGCCACCATTAAAACCTTGACCTGTTGTACCAGCACCTCCACCATTGCCGCCTTCTCCGCCGCCACCGCCACCAGAACCACCATTGTTTCCGTTCTGCATATTGTTAACGCCTTTACCGCCACGAGTTGAAGTTACATTATCAAATACAGAGTTACCTCCATATCCATTAGCACCACCGCCACCTCCTACTTGTACTGTATATGCTGTACCAGCAGAAAGTGATAATTGTGACTCTAAAGATGAATTTCTACCAGAATATGTATCTTCTGACCAAGAATTACGATAACCACCAGCTCCACCACCAGAACCGTGATAACCAGAGCCACCGCCACCGCCACCTGCAATTACTAAGTATGAAACATCTAAAGGAACTTTACTTCCAGAAAAGCCAAATCTTGATGCACCAAAAGGCATAAATCCTCCCTATTGAAAATCTGTTAAAACATTTATTAATGGTGTAGCAGCGTCAAAAAATAAAAAAGTTACCAAGTCAACTGAAGATGCGGCTGTACTTAAAGTTACTCCCGCACCACCAGAAGTAAGCCCTGTAACATCACTACCACCATTAACTGTTATTGCGTTAATAGCCATAGTTCTTGAACCTGTACCATCTTGAGTTACTTTCATAGTAAAATTTGAAGTACCATTAGTTGGAACATTTGTAAAATCTATATCTGTAATATCTTCTGACAATGTTATTGAACCTGTATTTCCACTTGACAAATCTATAGATATCACCCCAGAAGAAGAGGTAAGTGCTACATCTGACTCAACATAATCAGTCAGTGTTGCACCAGAAATAGTTGCATTTTGCACGGCACCATCTTTTAATAAAACACCATCAACAGTAACACCAGCAGCACTGGTTAATTCTGATATTGTATCAACTTTTGGTGTAGATAATATTTCAACACCGTTACTTGATACTCTTTCTTCTATTTGGTCTACTTTGATTTTACCCATAAAATTTTATTCTCCTAGTCTATTCTAACACATATATCTGTTGGTATTGTAATTACAATACATCCAGCTGACCTTCTATTGTTACAACGCCTGTAAAAGCTAATGTTCCAAATAATCCTACATTTCTATCAGAAGGTATTGTTGCTGTAGCAGCTATAGTATTTGAATTACTAAAACCTACACCATCAGTTTCTATACCTATACCAACAGCGTCAAATGTTGCAATCTTTGTTCCTGCAATATCAACATCTATTTCATCTGTCGTGGTTGCACCGATTTCTATGTTTGTATTACCATCTGCGTCTGAGATGATACTACCACCACCAATATCGGTCCAATCACCACTATTGTTTGTATTGTCTGTTCCAGTATAGACTTGCATCTTGGAATCAGTTTCATTATAAATTATAAGACCAGCAAATACATCAGCAGTTGCTAAAGCATTTCTTTCTGTTGTGCTAAATCTTGGTACTAATATACCATCTGCACCAGTTTCTGAACCATCAAAAAACTCGGCTAATCCATCTGAATCGCCATCTTCAAATCTTATTCTTACTGGTCTATTTCCGTATGATGTTGCCATTAAACTGTTATACTCCCTGTTCCTGCTGTAAATATTGTTACTTTATAATCTCCTTCTGTATAAGTAGAAGAAGTTAAACCTGCGTCTATTGAAGCTAAAGTAGTTGTAGCTGGGTATCTAATAATTACTACACCAGAACCACCAGAACCACTAACATTTGTTGCATAAGTACCACCACAACCACCACCAGTTTTAGCAGCACCACTATAATTACCACCTCCATTACCACCTCCACCTAATCCACCTGTTCCTTGAGTACTAGCACCACCACCTCCACCACCACCAGAAAAATAAACACTATTACTAGAAACCTCTCCGACTAATGCAGTTGTAGCAGTTGATGCAGATAAAATAGTTGTAATAGCACCAATACCGCCATTTGCACCATAATTAGAACTAGAGCTAGATGGTTCGCCACCAGCAGCTCCTGCTCCTCCGCCTCCACCAGTAGCACCATTAGCACCATTGTTGTCACCACCATCATATCCATGTGAGCCTACACCACCAATGTCAGTACTGTCAATAGAACTAGCACTAGCACCAGCTCCACAACCACCAGCTTTTTCAGAGTTACTATCACTAGGAAATCCTCCACCTAATGCAGTTATATTATCAAATGTAGAATTGTTCCCCTTATTTGCTTTAGAACCACCACTACCTACAGTTACTGTAAAACTATCTCCAGAATAATAAGTAGGTGTAGTAGCAGCTGCTACTCCTCTACCTTGTGTATCTTTAGAACTGAGAAAACCTCCAGCACCAGAACCGCCTGTATAACCTAAACCAGCACTATTGTCTACACCAGAACCACCACCTCCAGCGACTACTAAATAATCTATTGGTATAGAAAATGTTGAAGGTGACATAAGTGCCCATTCAGTTCCGTTATAAACTTTTAAAGTTCCTAAATCGGAATCATATACAGTATCTCCAGCAGACATACCAGTAAGTGCGTTTATTTCGGAAGTTGCATAACTCTTTAACCTAAGTGAATTAGATAAAGCAATACCATTACCAGAAGTCTTTTCTGATATGTTGTCTACTTTTAGTTCACTAGCCATTGACTAATTCCCAACCTTGAGTGTTATCACCGTTGTAAGCATTCTCGTTCCAAATATATGCTTCTCCGTCATCTGGATAAACATTTGGAGCTTGCCATACCCAGTTTTCGCCTAAAGCCCAACTTGGATATGGTTGTTGTGGATAAAACACATCTTCGTCTTCATCATAAGTGAATCCGATTCCTGCATAATTACCACGGAACGGTGTTCCATCTAAGGTATGAGAATTACCAACAGTGTTGTAAGAAGTTCTTTTGCAAGTTTGACCACGAAAATCTGCATACCATGCTTCCCAGCTATCAAAGCCTTCTGGAAGGTCTGCGTTATCGTTTTCGTCTTTACCTACAATAACTTCAGTTACTATATTGTTGTCGTTTAAAAAGGCATAATGTGCCATATTATTCTCCTATCTTATGTATTATAACAGATGTATTTAAACTTAATTGCATTATGACCAACTTACATTTCCACTTTGTTCAATTTGTATATATTTATAACCTGTTGAACCATCTGTTTGTTCGCCATTAGTAGAGCTTGCACCACCAGTTAAAGATATTGTATAAGTACTTGGATAACGAAGTATAATTACACCTTTACCACCATTACCACCATTATTAAAAATACCACCACTACCATTGTAGCTACCATCTCCTCCTCCACCACCTGTGTAAGCAGTACCAGAACTACCAGCACTAGCACTATTAGCAGAACCTCCACCACCAGTTCCTCCAGTACCGGGAGTACTACCTCTAGTGTCGCCACCACCGCCTCCACCACCACCTCGAGTGATAGATGTACCTGTTATAGAAGAAGCTAATCCGTTACCACCGTTACCTGCTTGTCCAGCAGCTGCATTATTACCAACAGCACCTGCTCCACCTCCACCACCGCCAGAAGCATATACACCATTTACAAGATAACCAGAACCTCCAGAATAACCTTGATTTGTTGTATGAGCACCACCAGTATTAGTAGTATTATAACCACCTCCACCTCCAGAACCTCCAGATTGACCGTTAGCAGTTGTGCCATTACCATATCCACCACCACCACCACCTCCTACAGAAGTTATAGAACTAAAAGTAGAATTATTACCATTAGCTGCTTGTACAGTAGTAGCTCCAGCTCCGCCAGCACCTATTGATACTGAATAGCTAGTTAATGCTGTCACAGATAAACTTGTTTCTGAACTTCCGCCACCTCCAGATGTTTCATTATTGTAAGAATTACGATAACCTCCAGCACCACCACCGCCACCAAGTCTACCTCCACCACCGCCTCCAGCTATAACTAAATAATCTACATTGAAAAGGAAAGTATTATCAGAAGTTGCATTCCAACTTGAACCATTATAAAAATCTATTGTTCCATCATCTTCGTTGTATATTACATCACCAGCTTGTGGATTAGATAAAGCATCTCTTTCAGCAGCTGTATATCCTTTAATTTGTAAAGAATTATCCATTGCGACATTATTACCGCTTCTTGTTTCTATGTTATCTACTTTTAATCTACTCATTATGCAAAGCTCACTGTTCCTGTTCCTTGTGTAATTATTGAAACTTTATTATCTCCTTGTGTAATAGTACTAAGAGTTAATCCTGTTTGTGACATAGTGTATGTGTTAGGGTATCTTAATATTACTACTCCACTACCACCATCTGCACCTTCCCAACCATCTCCATCAGACCTATCTCTACCTCCACCACCACCACCACCAGTGTTGACTGTTCCAGAACCAGCACCAGGACCATTAACAGAACCACCTCCACCACCAAGACCACCAACTCCATTAATTGTTGAGCCATCAGCAGATACATAAGATTTAGGACTACCACCACCTCCACCAAAGTAAACATTTGAACCATCAACTTCTCCTACAGAAGCAGTTGTTGCTTCGGATGCAGTAATAATTGTAGTTGTAACACCTATTCCACCATCTTTTCCATTCACATTATAAGCTACACCTACAGCACCAGCACCACCTCCACCACCATATTTATAATTAGAATATGCAGTACCACCATTGTAACCTTGTTCACTATCTCCAGCACCTCCAGAACCTCCAGAACCTCCAGATTTACCAGAAGTCATACTATCAAATCCAGCAGCAGCTCCATTTCTTCCACCACCACCTCCACCACCTCTAACGCGAAGTGTTCCAAATTGACTTCTATTACCTGGTGTTCCAGCTTTTTCAGCAGATGGACTAACAGTATAAGCACCTGGACCTTTAGGTCCACCACCACCAACTGTAACTGTATAGTTAGTAGAAGGAACTACATAATATGCTGGATTAGCAGCGTTACCTCCACCAGAATTACTACCAGAAACATTAGTTATTAAACCACCAGCTCCGCCACCTCCACCACCATTACCATTGTTAGCGTTGTTACGACCAGAACCTCCACCACCACCTCCACCTACTAATAAATATTCTACTTGTACTAAATCTGCACCACCTGTTTCTACCCAAGCTGAACCTGTATAGTACTCTGCTTTAGAAGTTGTTGTATTGTAAATCATATCACCAGCAACAGAAGTTAAAGCATCTCTACCAGCTGTATCGTATGACTTTAATCCAAGTGCATTATCTATAGCTACATTGTTTTGGTCATTTGTTGAAATCTTATTTGTTTTTAATTCACTCATTAGCTAAATGTTATATCTCCTTCTCCACCTGTAAATACTATATAACTATCTGAACCATCTGTTTGTACTCCACCATCAATAAGTCCTGTTCTTGTAGCTCCTATAGTTGCATCAGCTGTTGTCCATCTAAGTATTACTACTCCAGAACCTCCAGAAGCACCATCTCTAGCAACATTATAAGAACCAGACCCACCACCGCCACCTCCAGTATTTACTGTACCAGCAGTTCCATTAGCTCTATAGCCACCAGCTCCACCTCCACCAGCTCCACCTGTTCCTGCACCTCCAGCAGAGTTTTCACCAGTTCCTCCTCCACCTCCACCACCTCTAGTTATACTAGAACCAGTAATAGATGAAGCTAAACCATCTCCACCATTACCAGCATTAGCTGAAGCACCATCTTCACCTACTTCACTTGCACCACCGCCTCCACCACCTGCGTTATTTGTGTTACCACCACCTATAGCACCATAATCTCCACCATCAAAACCTTGATGTGCTATTCCTAAACCGTTATCAGCATAAGCACCACCACCAGAACCACCTGTTTGACCACGGGAACTTGCTGCACCGTGTCCACCAGCACCCCCACCAGAAGATATTATTTTTGCAAATCTACTATCTGAACCTTGACCTGCAACACCACCTGTTGTATTAGCAGCACCACCACCACCAACAGTTACTGTGTAAGATGTTCCTTTTTGTATAAAATATGTTGTAAAAGCATTAGTTGTTGATACATTACCACCTGTGTTTTCTCCAGAAACATTACTTCTGTAACCTCCTGCACCACCACCTCCACCCATTCTTGCACCAGAAGCAGGACTAGAACCACCAGCACCACCACCTGCAATGACAAGATATTCCATATCTATAAAAGAAACACCTGTATCTGCCCAAGATGAACCATTGTAAAACTGAACTTTATTGTCATCAGAGTTGTAGATAGTATCTCCAGCAACTGATGTAAGTGCATCTCTTTGTGTTGTGGTGTATGACTTTAAATTTAAAGCATCATCAACAGAAACATTATTACCAGAGTATTTACCTATAGAGTTGGTTTCGAGTGTAGACATTATAAATCATTCCAGCTCGTGCCATTGTAGAATTGAACTTTACTATCTGTGGTGTTGTATATCATATCACCAGCAGCACTTGTTAAAGCATCTCTTTCTGTAGTTGTATAAGATTTAAGATTTAAAGAACATTGCATTGCAACATTATCGCCAGTAGAAGTTGATATTGTATTAACTTTTAATGTAGCCATTATATAACCACCATTGTTCCGTTATTTGTTACTGTTCCAGTAATAGTTACTGGTCCTGCTAATAATGTTCCTTCGCCAGAAGGTATTGTAAAAGTTGCAGCTTGTGTTTGATTATGTCTAAACATACCGCCATTTGTTGTTAAAGCGATACCACCTGCATCTTGTACAGCAACCTCTGTTCCTGCAACATCATATCTAATTTTATCTTCATCAGCACTGCCTTCATCTACTTGAATTTTTGTATCACTATCTGCATCAACGATAGCTGTGCTATCTGCTGATACTGTTGCGTTAATACCTCCATCAGTAGAGTCATCATATGTAAAACTTATTCCAGAGTGTGTACCATTTGTTACTAATTGTCCAGCAACAATATCTTGTATGTTCTCTGTTGTATTTCCTACTACTTCCCAAGAAGAACCATTATAAATTTTAATTTTGTCATCTGTAGAGTTATATATCATTTCCCCTTCAGTAGTACCTGTAGGGTCAGAACTATGTACTGGAAGCAATACTGTATCTGAGTCAGTAAACTCTGCTAGACCATCTGTATCTCCACCAGTTCTTGTTACATGTATTAATCTGTAAGTTGCCATTATCCGAAGCTCACATTTCCAGTTCCAGCAGTAAATACTATGTATTTATTAGAACCATCAAGTTGTTCACCACTATTTCCAGCAGTTGATAAACCAGCGTCATAAGTTATAGTAAAACCTGCTGGATATTTTAAAATTACCACACCAGAACCACCTGTTCCACCATTTTGGTTAGTTCCTGTACCACCACGACCACCACCGCCACCGCCAGTATTTGAAGCCGCAGCAGCTGGAGTACTTTGACCATCACCATTTGTACCTCCGCCTAAACCACCATCTCCACATTGTGAATCATTATTGTATTGAGCACCACCGCCACCGCCAGCGTAGTAAACATCAGTTCCAGAAACTTCTCCCACTGAATGTGTAGTAGCTTGACTACTTGAAATAATACTATTAGTGACTCCGTCTCCACCGTCTCCTGCGTATGTTAATTCAACACCTGTTTGTCCAGCAGCACCTGCACCACCACCGCCACCTGCACCACCAGAACCACCTGCTCTTGAATCTGAATTACCACCATCATAACCTTGACTACCAGTTCCACCATTGTAGTTTGTATTAGCGCCTGAATCAGCAGCTGCACCACCACCACAACCACCATTTGCACCAGCAAAATAATTCATACCTCCAGCTCTACCTCCACCTGTTGCTGAATAAGAACCAAACTGTGAGGCACTACCATTTGAAGTTACAGAACCGCCAGCACCGACTGTGACTGTATAGTTTGTAGATAAAGCTGCTGTAAATGTTGTAGCTGCACCACTACCACCACCTTGGGAATCTCCAGTATTTGAAGTCAATAAACCTCCAGCTCCGCCGCCACCACCGTAGTAACTTCTACCACCAGCTCCACCACCACCTACAACTAAATAATCTATAAGAGGAATATAAGTACTATCTCCTACATTTACCCACTCAGTACCGTTGTAAAGTCTTAAGTTTCCTAAATCACTGCTATAAACTGTGTCACCTTCAACCATACCCGTCAAAGCATCTATTTGTGCATTTGTTAATACTCTTAATCTTAAATTAGAATTTATGTCTATATTTGCACCAGAAGTTTTAGCTTCTAAAGCATCAACTTTAACTGTTGAGTTAACAGTTATATCGCCACCAGCTTGGCTTGATTCTATTTCATCTACTTTTATTTTACTAACCATTATGTATCTCCAATTCTTTCAAATACAAAATAAGTTTCTTTAATACCACCTAAAGTTCCAAGAATGTAACTACCAGAACCAATACTTACAGCTTCAAATTTGACTTTATCAGTAGAAGTATCTTCAATATCTAGCACTACTTCAGATGAAGCACCACCACCTAATGGAGATGTTGAACTGTTGTTACCCATTTTTGCAATAGCTACATTATCCTCTGTAGAAAAATTATCATCTGTTGCAACAGTGTGAACTAATATTGAGTCAGCAGTATTATTTACAGCGTAAATATGACAAGTAACTTTCCATTTACCTGTGCTAGGAAATGAAAATATCCCAGAACTTTCTGTCATACCAGTACCAATATTAGTTACAAGTGTTCTACTAGCAGCAGTTTCTCTTGCTAAGTTAGATGTTATATCTCCATCTGAAGTTATATCAGAAGTTAATTCATAACAATCATAGGTCTTAATACCTTGTGTAATAGCAGATACATCTACGCCATCTACTTCACCATCTTTGATTAATACGCCATCAACAGTTACACCAGCATTAGTGGTGGATTCGTTGATTGCATCTACTTGTACTGTACTCATAATTCTCCCATTATAATACTACCAGACTTCCTTGAACATCGATGGTACCTTGTACATCCAGAGGTCCTGCGGCGACTGTTCCTTCTGTTGAAGCTATTGTAAATGTTTCATTTGAATCCATTGTTAATTGATGTGTAAAGAAACCACCTCTAGCTGACATAGAAACATTATTATCTACTTTAAGTCTTTCTTGACCAGCAGTAGTCATAACTATTTCATCAGCATCAGAATTTTCTACTTCTATTAAAGTATCTCCATCTGCGTCTGTAACTGTATCAGAACTAATTCCAGAAGTTGCAGTATCAACATAAGCAGTAGTAGCTACATTAGTTGAGTTATCACCTTGTGTTTGAGTCGCAGCTTTAAGAGTTGCTTCAGTTACTGTAAGGTTTGTTGCAGAAGAACCATCTGTTGCAGTTGTACCTACGACAAAAGCATCTGCTGATTCATCCCATATAAATGCTGCATTATCTCCAGTAGAACCTCTTTCGATAATCATTCCAGCGTCAGTAGTTAATGAACCACCATCAGCGTTTAATTCAAATAATGTATCCGTAATCTTTAATTCGTTAGCTTGTGTAGTTGTTCCAGTAACAGTTAAGTTAGTTATTGTTACACCAGAACTTGTTGCTGTTACAACATCTGTACCACCAGCTTTAATATAAACTGTATCGTCATCAGATGTTCTCTCTAATTCAATAGATGTGTCAGCATCATTATCAGCAAAAGTTGTAACTGCTGTTTGTGTAGAACCAAGTTGAATGTTATCTGTAGTGCCTTGATAATCAGTAAATGGTATTGCACCAGCTACTGTTATATCTGACAATGTTATAGGGTCAGAAGTAGAACCAGCTAATATTACTGGAAGACTTCCTCCACCACCACCAGATGAAGCAAATGTTATTGTATCAGTACTTGCATCTGTAGTAAGGGTCATACCTGTACCAGCTGCAAGTGTTAAGGTATCTGTTTCTGCATCAGCTACAACATCTGATTGTCCAGCAACGGCTAATGTTGAGAAAGCGTTTGCTGCACCACCAGTTGCGGCGATTGTAAGAGTTCCTGCGGCATCATCATAAGTCTTTGTAATGTTTGCACCAGCAACTACTACATTAGCTGCAAAGTCTTCTACTTGTTCTTGAGTAAGCTGAGTATTGGTATCTGCTGAGGCAATTGTAATTGTATCTGTTGAAGCATCAGTTGTTATGGTTATGTTTGAACCAGCTGCAAAATTAAGAGTATCAGTTGTGCTATCTGGAACTATATCTGATTGACCAGATACTGCTACTGTTTGAAAATAGTTTGTTGAGGAAGCTACTGTACCTGGCTCAAACTCACCGTTAGAAGCATTCCAAACAAGAGCTTGTCCATTAGTCGGAGCAGAAGTTGTTATATCTACATCACTTAAATCATCTATGGATACTGTACCAAAATCTATGTCTACTTCATTATTGGAAGTATCATCTGTAATTGTTATTTTTGCAGAACCTGCATTGATTTTCTTAAACTGTAAATCTTCTCCAACTTTACCATCAAAGAGTCCTACACCTGCTGTACCAATGTTAGAAGCTGTATTGACTTCTCCTTGTCCTGCAAGTCCAGAAACTGTAGATAAACCAAAAGCACCTGCTGTGTTATCCCAGAATATAACTTTGTCATCTTCTGAAGCACCTGGCGCAGAGAACCCTACATTTGCTAAGTCTTCTAAGTTAGCAGCTGCAATTCGTGCATCTGCTAATGTATTAAAACTTGATGTAGTAGCTTGGTTAGAAGAGTTACCTATAAAGATATCTCCATCATCTAAATTTGGTACTGCGTTACTTCTACCAGCACCTTGAACAAATATCTCACCATCTGAAGCGTGACTTCTGATTACTTTTGCAATCTTTTGAAGTAAAGCACTTTCTCCTGTTGGAGGAGTTGTTGTTAATGTTCCAGATGTAGATATATACAGCTCATCACCCACTGAGAATGAGGAAGTGTCTAAACCTACATACTTACCAAAAGCTAATATTGATACTGAAGCATTATTGTTAGCAGAAGCAGTTGTGATACCAATTGCTGGCATTGTTCCAGTACCATCAGCATCAGCTACATCTACAGTAAACTCTGTTCCAGAACCTGCTTGTCCAGAAATATATACTGGTACACCAGCTGCGATAGTTGAACCACTTTCATTTTTACCAGTAACAATAATTGCACCAGTTACATCACCTGTAACATCTCCAGTAACATTACCAGTGACATCTCCAGTCAAGGCTCCTTCAAAAGTCCCTGCTACAAATGTCTCAGAACCAACAGTCCATTTATCGTCTGTTTCGTTCCAAATTAAAGTCTTGTTAGTGTCATCTCCACGCTCTATTTCTATTCCAGCATCTTGAGAAGCAGAACCTGTTGCATTTGAATTAAATAAAATTATGTTGTCAGCTAATTCAATTGTTTCAGTGTTTATAGTTGTAGTTGTTCCAGAAACAATCAAGTCTCCAGAAACTGTTACATCATTAAAGGTTACATCAGATGTAGTAGATACAGCCTGTCCAATGCTTATAACACCAGATGAGAATGTTACACCAGTACCACCACTTAAATATGCTTCAACATCAGAATCTGCATATTGTGTAATTGTTGTATCAATGACACCAGAACCAGAAATTGTTATTCCTGTTCCGCCAGATATATGGGCTAATACCTCAGCTTGACTTGGTCCAGTATATGTTATTACACCAGTACCAGAATCATAAGATAATGAACCATCTCCTCCACTATCAGTTACAGATATTGCACCTCTAGCATCAGAGTCTGTATATTGAGTTATTGTTGAAGATATCTGACCAGAACCGCTTATTGATATTCCAGCACCAGCACTTAAATATGCTTGTACATCTGAATCACCATAAGAAGAACCAAAAACTGTAACTGTTCCACCCATACCAGAGTGTGTTGAACAGTAGTAATAAAGAATATCTGGAGTAGCAGCATTAACTGTATACTCCACATACGCTCCAGAAGAACCTTGAGAACCGTTAGTTGTTTTACCTGTTGTATATTCACTACCAGAGTTATGACTTCCATCACTAGTTGTAGATAATTTAAATGGATGAGAACCTGTTGATGAATCTGATAAATCAAATCTGTAAACTATGCCTGGGTTAAAAGATATAGTTGCATTTGCTTCACCATCGATTAAGAAGTTACCACCAGATACTGTTACTGCATATTCAACTATTACAGTGTTATTTTCAAAGTTTATTGTTTTATTAGTGAGAGTATCTGTAGAGATAGCAGTTATATAGCTACCTAAGTCAGATATTTGTGACTCTGTTACAGATAAAGCTGCTTCATGTTGTGTGACAGAAGATTCAGTAATATTAGCATCTGGTACATTAGCCCAAGTAACTACAGAACTTAAATCGTTTGTTTCTGCTGTTAAATAGCTTTGTAAGTCTGATATTTGACTTTCAGTTATAGACAATGCAGCTTGATGCTGTGTGACAGAACTTTGTGTTATATTTGCGTCTGGTACATTAGCCCATGTTACGACTGATGATAAGTCATTTGTTTCAGCAGTTAGATAAGATTGTAAATCTGATATTTGTGATTCAGTAATACTTAATGCGGCTTGATGTTGAGTTACAGCACTTTCAGTTACTGTTGTTGCTAAAGCTACTGCACCACTTCCATCAAAACTTATAGCACTTGCAGTAACATCTCCAGTTAATGAGAAGTTCTGTCCAGAAGCTAAAGCTGTTGCTGTATCTGCATTACCAGTTACATTACCTTCTAAGTTTGCAATTAAAGTACCAGTTGTATGACCAGTACCAGTTATATCTACAGTAGTTGTAGGTTCTGTTTGATTGCCATGAAATAATCTAAATTTATCTGATTGAGAAGCATCCCAAGCTAAACCTGCATATTTTGTAGTTGAAGATTGTACATACTTACCATAAAAACCTATATCAACAGAGTTACCTGTATTGTCAGCTGCATACTTAAAGAGTGGGTCGGCAACTGTTACAGTAGTAGAGTCTACTTGAGTTGTAGTACCCTCAACTGTTAAGTCACCAGTAATTGTTGCATTTCCGTCTATAGAAATGTTTGCAGCTGTAATATCGTTAGAGTTAAGTACTCCGTCTACAGTTACATTATTAAAAGTTACATTGTCAGTAGTAGCTACTGCCTGTCCTATGCTAAATTCTCCAGCACCAGATAAAGTAACACCAGTTCCTCCAGATAAGTAGGACTGTACATCTGAATCTGCGTATTGAGTTATAGTTGTTGCTATTGCTCCAGTACCAGATATTGTAATTCCTGTACCAGCAGAAATATGTGCAAGAACTTCAGCTTGTGAAGGACCTGTATATGTAATTACACCAGTAGCGTTATTGTAAGCTAAGCTTCCATCTCCACCACTATCTGTTACTGATATGTCTGTTAAATCTATAAAGTTGCTGTCATTAGTAAGAGTTGATATATTATCGCTTGGTTGTGTTGCACTATCAGCTAATGCACCTTGAGCAGCAGTAGCAAATGCTGTACTGTCATTACCATCTAAGGTATCTGCATCTACATTAAGAGCATCAACAAATGCTTTATCTACTCTTGCATCTATATCTGTGTTAGCTCTTGTAGTTGTGTAATAAAGATTTGTACCTTCTGATAAATCTGTTGTGCTTTTTCCAGAAAGACTAGAATCAAACCTTGCTTCTGTGTAGAAAAGATTTGTTGTTCCCTCTGTTAAATTATCTGTATCAAACTCTGAAAAGTCTATTGATAAGGATAATGTATTTGCATTATCATCATATGTTGTGGTTATACCAGTTCCACCAGTAAATAAACTCTGAACATTATCTTGTAGGCCTTCTACTATTTCTGATAAGTCAACACTTAAAGTAAGAGCATTTCCTGCATCATCATAAGTAATATCTATACCAGATGTAGTGGCATCTGTTAATAAAGCATTAATTCTGTCGTCTACTCGTTCATCAGTTATAAATAAGTTAGTAGAACCTTCTACTATGCTATCTGAATCAAATTCTGTAAAATCAACAGATAATGTTAAAGAGTTACTCGAATCATCATAAGCAGTAGTAATTCCTGTACCGCCTGTGAATAAACCTTGAACATTATCCTGTAAAGCTTCAACTACCTCAGAAAGGTCTGAACTAATTGTTAATTGATTGTTTGTATCGTCATAACTTATATCTATACCAGAAGTTGCAGAGTCAACCAATAAAGCGGCTACTCTATCGTCAACTCTCTCGTCAGTAATATATAGATTGCTAGAACCTTCAGTTAAATCGTCTGTTGTTAATCCAGAAAGACTAGAAACTGTACCTGTTACATTACCAGTAAGATTACCTATAAAGGTAGAGGCAACAAAAGATTCTGAACCAACAGTCCATCTGTTGTTTGTTTCGTCCCATACAAGAGTTACATTAGAGTCATCGCCTCTTTCTATTTCTATACCAGCATCTTCTGAAGCAGAACCTGTAGCATTAGAATTTAAAACTATTGTATTGTCATCGACTGTTAATGTTTCGGTAGATAAGATAGTTTGAGTACCCGAAACTGTTAAGTTTCCAGAAACAGTTAAATTATTAAATGTGGGTGAATCGCTTGAGCTCAATCCTAATGATGCTCTAGCTGTTGAACCAGATTCTGTAACAAAGTTAGAGCCGTCGCCAACAATAAAATTAGCATCTGTAGGTGTTAACCCTGCTATATCTGTTAATTGAACATCGTAAGCTTGTATATCTGAACCAATTGATAGCCCTAAAGCAGTTCTAGCACCAGATGCTGTAGTTGCACCTGTACCACCGTCGTCTATTCCTACAAAATCAGACGCTTGAAACTCTGATAAACCAGTTAAATCACCGGTACTATCAAATTCGCCTCTTAAAGGTGTTTTTGTTGCCATATTAAGCTACCATTGTTATGTCTTTTGTCACTGTTGTTCCATCTGCTTTTGTATAGGTAAATACCAAGCTATCCCCTGCTGAATTTGCTGGCATCACCATAAATTTAAAAGTGCTACCATCTGATTTTAGCATCCTTAATGCTCGTGTTGATTGGCCGACTTGTGTTCCTCCTCCATTAACTGGCAAACTGGTACTTTGATTTATAAAAAAGTTTTTTAATGGTAACTGTAAAGAACTACCATCTGCTTTTGTATAATTTAAAACACCTTCTTTTGATAACCTAGGTAAAGCATCAACTCTATAATTTATTTCTTTGGATGAATCATTTGTAGATATTGCAATACCATCTCCTGCAGCCAAACTTAAGGTGTCAGTTGCACTTTGTGCTATAACACTAGATTGACCAGATACGCTTAATGTTTTAAAAACTGCATCCGCTGCTTGTGCAGCAGTTACTGTATTGGTTATAGTTAAAGTATCAGTTGCTGCGTCAGTAGTTATTTGAATTCCTGTACCTGCAGATATATTAAAAGTATCTGAAGTTGCGTCAGCTGATATTGTAGATTGTCCAGAAACTGATACATTTTGAAAAACATTAGGTTGCGTAGCTGCGATAGTTAAAGTGTTATTACTACTATCTGGTGTCAATGTTATGTTTGAGCCACCAGTTATTGTAAATGTGTCCCCAACGCTTCCTGCGTTAAGACTTGTACCACCAACAGCAACAGTTCCAAAAGCATTATTACTATCAATAGTTGCCCATTCAATGGTTCCATTTCCTGCATTTCTTATATATTGTCCTGCAGTTCCTTGAGAACCATTTATGGTCATCTTTTGGAAATCTAAGTAACCACTTTCTGTAATCTTTACCCACTGAGTTCCATTTGTACCAAAGTGAAGTTCTTTTTGTCCTGTAGTACCAATAGCAAGGGTTTTATCAGAGATAATAGATTTACCATCAATATAAAGATTTGATTGTGGGATTGTAGAGCCATCACCAGATACTATTTTTACAACGCCATTAGCAACAGCAAAACCATTAAATGTTGATGATGCTCCGTTTTGGTCGTCAGTGGCATTACCAGTTTCAATTTGGTCAGCTGGGTTTGTGAAAGTAAGTAAAGTAGCAGATTGATGTATTCTCTCTACACCATTTATTTCACCAATTATTTTTGCTAAGGCATCAGAAGAGGCATCAACTACCTCTAACTTGGAATCACCTTCATTAATAATATCAGCCATATTATCCTTCCAGTACTTCTATTCTAGCTAGTAAATCACTGTTCTGTTGAGATAGCTCTTGTACTGCTTTTATTAATGGAGAAATAAGTTCTGTGTATGCAATTGACTTAGTTTCATCTCCCTCACCTCTGACTAAGTTCCAATTTGTACCAGTTGGTTGTAGCTGCTCTACATCTTGTGCAATTAATCCATAAGATACAGCATCTGCTTCTATTCCAGTAACATCTGTCCATACAATAACACAGTCAGTGTCATCATCACAAGTATTACAATCTGAAGTTTCTGAATCAACTATTTCTTCAGTATTCGTACAAACCCAATCGTATTGTCTGATGTATGTAAATTTCTTTGGTTCTAAATCGTTTATAAAATCTAAGCCTAAATCAGAGACTGCAATATTTTCTTTAAGTCTTTCATCTGAGCTAACATTTGTATTAAATTGAGAATAAAGAAGCAACCACCTATATGTTGAATCTCCTAATCCATAGTTTGCTGAAGATGAAGCGGGTCTTAATTTTACAGAGCTAACACCACTTCTTGTAAACCTTACTGTCTGCGTGTCTTGAGAAATAGTATCAAAAAAACCAGAACCTGTGCCAGAAACAGATATAGCACCTTTCATTCCAGAACCACCAGAAGAAATAGATGTTACTGCTGTAGAAGAACTAACAAATGTTCCGTGACTACCGTGAGAAGCTGAAGTTAGATACCTTCCATCTCCTTCAGTTTCAGTTAAGTATTCCGAAGGTATGGAAGTCAAAAACCCACTGTGACTGTGTCCAGTTATTTCTCCTATACTATGATTATGACTTGAGTCAGCAAAACTTGTATGGTCACTATCTGCGTGTGAACCACCAGCATCAGCCCATTGAACACCAGAGCCTGTACTTTGTAAAACCTGTCCAGAGCTTCCAGTTACTCCCCCAGCTTTTAAACCAGAGTTAACTGCTAAGTTACCTGCTACTTGTACCTCTCCTCTTATATTAAATTGGTCACTTAGTGTGTTAAAAGCAAATATATCATCAGTACCATTAGAAGCTGAAAATGTAGAATATCCTCCTTCTGATGTTGTATTAGTTACAAAAAAACCTAATTCATCATAATCCCCAGATATAGTTAAAGATGGTGCGGATTCACTTCCATCTGGTAAAACAACAAAAGGTTTAGTAACTTTTAGCTTATTACTTTGTTCAAACATAACTGATGTACCTATTTTTATTGCACTACTTGATGCAGAAGTTGGTGTTCCACTAGATTGCGTTGCTACTTGTAAGGCTAAGTTAGTTGCACTACCACCAGTCAAAGAAAATGAACTAGCCGCTAGAGCACCAGCATTAGAAACTTTAAATGGTGCAGATGCATAAGTTGCAGCTCCTAACCACATATTTCCATTTACATCAACGTGGAAACTAGAAGCATCAGAACCACCTACGTCTAAAGCATCTCCTACTGATAAACTTCCACTTAAATCTAATTTATTTGCATTTATTTCTATACCTTCAGAAGATGCATTAATAGTTGCAAGTATTGTATCTGGGTCAACACCATCAATATCAGAAGCAGTAAAATTAATTTGAGAAGTTGTAATTGTTGGTAATCTGTCTACGTTTAAAGTTCCTGTACTAATTTCACCTGCATTTAAATTTGTCACTGTGATATTAGAAGCATCTAAAGTTCCTGCTGTTATGTCACTAGCATTTAATGTTCCTCTTACAGTTGCATTTGCGAACTCTGCACTACCATCTGAATTGATTGCCCATCCGGCAGAACCACTAGAAAAGTTATAAGATTTTATAAATCCACTTGTATTAGATACACCACCAACAGTTATCTCTCCACCGGTAATAGTTCCTGATGTTATTTTATCTGCTGATAGGTCATTTATCTTTGCAGTAGTTATTGTTGCATCTGCAATAAGAGCGTTTGTTATTTGAGCTTCCCCAATTTTAGCTGTAGTGATAGTTGCATCAGCAATATTAGCTTCTGCTATTAAGTTAGCTGTTGCAGTTTGACCATCTGATGGGTCTGAAGAGTTACCGGATTTATCTACAGCAACAATTCTAAAATAATAATCTTCTGAGTCTTCAAGTTCTATAGTTGCAATAACTGGTATTGCTTGGAGTAAGTTACCGGAAGTAACTCTAACTTCACCAATTTTATTTGATGTAGCAACTGTAAAGTTTGCTGAGTTACCACTTTGTGTGACTGCATATACATCTAAGTGGTCAACATCACCTTCTAAAGTAAAGTTACCAAAAGGATTTCCACCACCATCTGTTCCATCTTTTCCTAAGTAATGAGTAACTTGAACTCTTAATGGTCCTGCTGCAATAGTTGCTGCTTTAGGTTTAGATGGTGCTTGACCATCTTTTTCTATCTCAACCCTTGCATTTGTAGCAAAACTTGGATTAATACTTGAGGAGTTTGTATATAAATCTGAACCAGTTCCATCGTATGCTGACATCTTTTTAAAACCAGATTTATCAACTACAGCAACTCCTACATCATAAGTTTCCCCTACTGTTAAGTCTTGTATTAATAAGCTTTCAGAACTAACTCCTGTAAAGGGAAAGTTTTGATAGGAGTAATCAGATTCTGTAATTCTTTTATATCTGATTTTATAATGACTACCATCCGTAATTTGAGAACCATCAATATTAGTTGGTCTCGAGACAGTCACCCTTATAAAACCACTTGAGTCTCCAGTTGCGTTTAAATATGTACCAGATTGCAATGTTGGAGTACTAGGTAAGTCTGGTATAGAAAAAGCACCTGCTGTACTTTTAGATAATGAAAATTCGGAAAATCTTAAATCATCGCCTATAGTTCTAATTAAATCACCAAGCTCTACTTGAGCTGCACCGTTTTCATAATTGACATATTCAGTTATGTCTGTATAGTTTCCATCTTTATCACGGTAATAACAACCCATTCCTGTCGTTACAGGGAAAGTAAGACCTAATACTCTTATTTTTACAGGTGTTATTGTTTGACCTCTAAATGTTATTTCGTATAAATCTCTACTTTCTGCAGTAGCGTCAGTAGCTGTATCTTTAAATCCAACATCCGGGTCAAAAGCATATATGTAGTCACCGACTTTCATATCTCCAGAAACTTCATATTGTTCTAAATCTAGATTAAGTACTTTCTTTATTCTGGAAAGTTCATTAAGCATTGTTGTAGCTTTTGTATTTAAGTTAGCTTCTGGAACATCTGGCTCTTGTACTAATGCAACTCTTTTAAGTTCATTTCCGTGTAAATCTTTATATGGATTAGAACCTAAGTTTGCCTCTCCAGCAACATCAGTAGCTGTATCAAAGAAACCTACTTCACCAGTAAAATCAACTCTTGATACCCAATCAGAAGCATCAAATTCTGTTCTCAAACCTTGTGGTACTACACCTTCAAATTCTGGGTCTTGTCCATAAGCAGTTTTGACAATAATACTATTTGGCTCTGCTGTTCCCACTCCTTCAAACAAATTAGCTTGTGGTCCAGCATCTATAGTTGCGTTTGGATTGACTCTGTACTCAACATTTAATATTTCGCAAACAAATTTAAGTGCAGATAAAGCTGTTTCAACAAAGTGACTACCTGTGTATGTTGAAGCAGGATTAGATATCGTTCCTTGAGTTATAGCTTGTAAATTACCAGCTTCATCAAGCATAATTCCTAATGGCTTGTTAGTTTGTGCAGTAGAGTTAAATAATGTTTCTGAAAGAGTAGTTGCTGTATAGTTTCTTACTTTACCTACATTATTAGACTCAGCAATTACCATACCTTTTGCGTTGCCATCACCCATATATAATTCAAGGCCTTGTCCGTTTATTTGTACAGAGCCTTCTTCTAAAGTTCTATTTAAAACAATACCTGTGTATCTTGATGAATTTAATATTTCACTATCTGAAAGCGTGTCTATATCAATTTCTTGTGGGGTAATAACAATATGTCCCCATTCTTTGATTGCTTCAATTATTGCTGTAGGAGTAAATTCTTGGGAAAATGTGACCGTAAAGTTCCCCGGCCCCATCAGCCTTTCGGTTATCGCCATTATGCCCTCACTAGTCTCACATTCTCATAAACACTTTCAAGGTATTGGTCTCTTACAGCGTCTGCAGTATCGTGTGCTAAAGGTGATGTTCCATAAACATAACCTACAAAAGTTTTAAATTGTGCAGTTGATAAATGTATAAGTTTATTAGTTGTATCTGCTGTATACCCTTGAGGGCTACCAACAATAAGTTTTTGTCCCGATGAGTCTGCAGAACCCTCAACCATATAACCTGTGCTGTCACTAAATGTTCCACCATTTTCAGTGACTTGTAAATTTATTCTTGAAGCAGCAGCTCTACTAGCAGTAGGTCCTTGATTAGCAACAAATGATATGTGATGAGCACCCCTTTTTATGGTGGCATCGACTGTGAGTCGCCCATCACCATTATCATCTGAAGAATACGAAGTAAATCTTACAACGCATTCTTGTGGTTCATTTCTTATAATTTGAGCTGTTGTCCATAGATTCCAGTCAGTAGTAGAAGAACCAGAATTAAATGATATCTCTCTTGAACTTGTCCAAGAACCGTTATCATAAAATTCCAAAGTAAATCTTGATTCATCAGTAGTAGAACCAGAAGTTAATCTAATAATTCCATTAGTTAATAAAACACCTGTTGGATGATTTGGTGCTAGATAGCCAGTTCTTAAAGTATTGTTTACATAAACCTTACAAGCACCTTTATAAAAATTATCAGGTTCAACCAACCATTGAGCTGATTTATCTCTTATGTTGCTTCCATAAAATAGTGTCACATTGCCTTCTTCTGTTGCTCTCTGAACACCAGTCGGTGCATTTTCGTGATTATAACTGTATGCGTTTACAGGCAAAGCGTGAAATGGTCCATAAGTAGTATCACTAGTTGTGAGACTGTGAGAATTAGTTAGTAAAGCACCCGACATATTACTTTCAAATAACATCTCGGATGTTCTACCTTGTACAAGTATTGTTATTGAATAATCTAAAACGCCAGTAGCTAATTTTGCGTGGTTAATACTTGCATTTTGTAATTTACAAAAACCTTCAAATGTTGTGTCTCCTGTATAAGTAAGTGGTAATAGCAAATTTGAATTTGCCATAGATATTAATTCATCTCTTAATAATTTAGCTTCAGTGACAGAACTAGCTACAAACCTTCCAGACATAGTAGATGTTCTATCCATTGAGTTTCTTTGATTAGTTGGAACTGCTGCAATACTAAAAGTAGCAGGAGAAGTAAAACTCATTCTTCCTATTGTTATTGTGTTAGCCATTAGCACATATCCTTTGCCCTACATATTTCACAGTATCTATAAGTACTGTGATAAAAATAATTACCACATTTAGAATCTGATTCACAAGGTTTGAGTATTTCATCTTGTTTATTACTAAGAAGCATTATTCTTCCTCTTCCCATTCTACCCATTCATTATCGTGGGTAGCTTTGTGTATATGGAAGTTAGCGTGAGAGTATCCTATATTTTGCACGCGTCACCACAGTCATCATCGAATTCGTGTGAAGTATCTACAAATACTGGATTATCTTCAAACATATCATCCGGTAATTGAAAATCTTCTTTTACTTTACCTAACACTTCCACTCCTTCCGTCTCTAGATAGTTTGTTAAGTTCTCTTTGAATATTTTGTGCAATTCTTCTTGAAGCTATAGGGTCAGTAGGTAATCCTGTAACATTTACATTTACAACATTGTTCTGTGACATACCACCGCTTTGGCCTGTTCTGTTAATGAAACCACCACCAGATGGGTTCATCTTAAGTATTTCGGGTCCAAGCTCACCAACCATATATGTTCCGTATGGCTTAACAGCACCACCAATATGTTTGTTTCCAAATTCATATTGTTTAAATAATTGAAATTGGTTTCTTCTTTCATCCATTCTTGAGTTGGAGTATGTTATTCCAGAAAGTTGACTTGCTAATGTTGGGTCAATAGCATCTAAAATATCATTAATTTTTGGCACTGATTCTACTTTTGCGTGATTAAATAATGTCATTATTCCTTGAAGAACACTCAGTGGCATACCTAATGCTCCTGCCATGGCCATTGCATCCTCTACAACAACACTTCTTAAATCTCTAAAGCTTAAAAGTACGTTTGCGTTTGCTTTAATCAAACTCATTTGTGCATCGTGAATTTCAATATGAGCTTCTTTAATTTCTCTAGGTAGTTCTAATAATCTTTCTTGTATTTCTATTTGACGCTTCTGGATAACTTCAATTTCTTTTTGTTTTCTAATCTGAGCATCGGCTGCAATTTCTGCAGCGTCAGCACGCATTTTTTCAATCTCAGCAATTTCTCTCTCTCTTCGAGCTTCTGCTTTTTGAAATACTGAAGCAGCTTTTTCTCTAGCTATATCAGCATCTTGTTGGGTTACAGCTTTGTCCTCAATAGCATCTATGTTTTCATCTATAGCTTGTAGTTCTAAATCTCCAAACTCTAAAGAACCTTGCTGTACTGCTAGCTCAACTCTTCTTCTATCTTTACGAAGTTTTTCTCTTTGTAATTGGTCATTAGCTGATAAAGATAAACCATCTCTAAGTCTTTGTTCAATTTCTAAAGCTTCATTAATTAAATCTTGTTGTTTTTGTTGCTCTTGTAAAGTCATTAATGATTTAGTCTTATGCTCATTTTCTAGAGCTAAAGCCTCATTTAATAATTCCTGACTCTTAAGTTTCTCTTCTTGAGTCATAGCATCAGCAGCTTGTATTTTTGCTAACTCATTTGCCAAATCTACATCTTCTTGATGTAAGTCTTTAGATTCTTGATGTAATTCATTGTGTTCTTTATGTGCATCAGCTACATCAAACTCTGCCATCTCAACATCGAATACTAAGTCTTGTGGTCTAGTTATATCTTCAACTAATTGTAAAAAGTTATTTACATCTCTTTCTAACTGTGTAAAGGCATCAGTTATTGGGTCCGAAATATCTATTACTCCCATTTCTACTAACAAGTCTCTTAATTCTGTATTAGCGTCAACTAATCCTTCTGCTACTTTTAATCTTCCAGCTTCAGTTGACAACATCTTTTGCATCCAAGGTTCTTGAAATACTTGCTGTCCTACTTCTTCTTTAATTAGTCTTACTAATTTTTCGTGATTAGTTTCAAGACTTTCACTAGCCTCTGCTATTTGCATATATAAAGCAAGCTGTGCTTTTAATTCATCTACAGTATCTGCATTAGCGTTAGCACCTTTTCTTAATTCTTCTTGCAGTAGTTTTGAAGTCTCATATATTATTCCAAACTTCTCAACACCGCCATCTAAATCCATATCTTCTATAGCACCACTTAATTGAGACAAAGCGTTCCCATCCATAATATCGCCAACGCTTAGTGCGTTTCTTAATGAGTCGCTTATATTACTTCCCATAACATTACCGATTTCAACAGCTGCTTGAGCGGTTGCACCTGTAATTGTTCCATCTGCTATAGCTTTACGAACACCTTGTTTGTATCCTTCTGGAACACCTTCAATAAAACCTTTTACAACTTCGTCAGACAAGTTTCCAGCTATACCACCGTCCATAGAATCTACTTCTTTTAGTACATCTGTTATTCCTTTAATGCCTTCTTCAAACTGGTCAAAATTTTCTTGTTTTTTTCCTAACTTAAACAATCCAGTAATAGCTGCCACTAAGAAACCAACAGCACCGGTGAGAAGTTTGAGAGGCCCCATAAGTTTACCTAATACACCTTTGAAGCCATTAAAGAATTTACCCATAGGAGCAGAAGCACCAACAATCTGTTTAAATACTCCTACTAGATTTCGAAACATTGCAAATATTGTACCGAGTGCACCTGTTGTAAATAGTACTTTCATAGAAGTACCAAGTTCTTTAAAACCTCTTACTAGTCCAACTAGACCTTTTGCTAATGTAATAAAGAAATCCATAAGCTTGCTAACTATTGGCATAAATACCTCACCAATTTCAGATGATGCAACATTTAATATTGATTTAAACTGTGTAACTTTTTGAGATACTGTTTCGAATCTTGTTGCAGCTTCTTCGTTCAAAGCGTTTTGTGATACTGCTTCTTCTCTAGCTAAAGCAAGTGCCTCATTTAGGCCTTCTTGGTTGTTAGCTAATGAGAGTACGGCTCTTGCAGTTCTTACTTGGTTTAGACCTAACTTTTGTAATGTTGGTGTCAATGCTTGACCCGAATCATTCATCTTGTCTAATCCAGCTAAGAATGCTTGAGCTGCTCTAGCTATATCTGTTTCGACTAACTCTGCAAATGCACCCATTTCCATTCCTGCAACTTCTGCAAAGTCAAAGATAGCGCCACCACCAGACTTATTAGCATCAGCCATAATTGTAAATAACTTACCTAATGCAGTAGAACCTGCAGATGCTTGCTGGCCTGTTTCCCTCATAGCAGCAGAAAATGCAAGAATATCTGTAGCTGACAAACCTGCAACAGTACCAATAGCACCAAAGTTTTGAGCTAATAATATAATTTCAGATTCTTGAGCAGCAACATTGTTACCTAATTGAACCAATATAGATGCAAACTTACCTACTGTATCTGTTGTTTGATTTGTGACATTAAGAAATCTTGCTAGAGATGTAGCCGCTTGCTCACCTGTCATATTTGTTGCAACGCCTAATTTACCGGTGACTTCAACGAATCGAGATACGTCATCAGCACCTACGCCTAACTGACCTGCAACAGAACCCAAAGCTGCTAATTCAGAAGCTCGAACAGGTATTTGTGTTGCTAGTGCTTTTAAGTCGTCGGCAATTTTATCAAAAACTTCCGGACTATCTACATCTGCCATAGTCTTTTTGACCATAGCGAATGCATCTTCAAACTCAACTGCAGCTCTAACACCAGCAGTTAAAGAAATACTAATACCGGCAAGCATACCAATGCCTGCCATATTTATCATTCCAGATATTCCAGAGAAAGCCTTTGATAAAATGGCACCGATTTTCAGCGTACTGGCTTTAGCACCTTCTTCGGCTTTCGACGAATCTACATCTACGTCTATATGTCCTTCACCTATTTTTGACATTTAAACACCTAATTCTTTCATAGCTTCTCCAAGAGATACTTGGACTTTTGGCTTTTCGTTTTTCTTTTCTTCTGCATCTTCCCTTAACTCACGCATTTGCTCAGCTAAATAAGGGGCATAAAAAGAAGATTCTTCGGAGACTAAGCTGAATAAAAGATTTTTAAATAATCTCCAAGTGATGTTCAAAGGGTCAAGTTTGTAAAATCTTAAAAAATCAGATTCTACAGAAGCCCACCTTCCTAGGACATCATCCCAAGTAAGGTTTATTTTGGGTCTTCTTCTTCTCCCCCTTCAGCATCTGATGCTTCTGCGTCGGGGTCTGGTATTACACCGTACTGTACAAGTAAGAATACTAATACTTTCTCCAACTGTATCCAACTTATGCCGTCTTCTAACATTTCGTTGAATTGCGCTTCACCCATTACGGCTCCAAGCCATTCACCAATGTTCTTTTGGTCTATGCCACCTTCGTCATTAGACAGCTTTAACTGTGCTAAAACGACTTTCGCAGGTAGGGATGTTGGAGCTTCGTAGTTCCGTCCCCCTACCTTGAAAGTAATCTTTTGGTCGGCATCCTCTGCTAATGCTTCGTCAAAGTCTTTAAACTCTGCCACGATATCCTCCTACTTAATTTTTTATACTGTATCTATAACTTTAAAGATATTTGCAAATGGAGCATCGCTATTTGGTTTCAACACTTTGTACTCAATTGTGATTGTCACTTTTTGAGGTGCTTTTGCGTGAACCATAGAGAATGCACCAATATTGACTGCACGAGGAACGTGGATGTCTCTCAACTTCGTTGTTCCTGCTTCATCAGTTCCCGGAGCGTTAACTCTTAACAACAATGATTTCTCTTCGAAACTATCTGTTGTTGGAGGAACTAATTCTGTATAGCCAGCTGAAGGTGTGTCTGCGGTTGTTGTACCACCAGCCATAGCAAACTTCAAGTTTCTTAACGACGCTTGAGCTAGCTCACCTGTTATTCTGACTTCTTGTGCAGTTTTAATTGTTTTAATTGGGTCAATCTCTTCTGCTACCATTACATCTTCAAAAGTTTTGTCATACTCAAGGGAAAATCCGCCTTCGGAATAACCAATGTTATCCCAGTAAGACGCACTTGGTGTGTCTGCAGGAGTGGATGGGAATGTAGCGTTTGGGCTACTTCCATTTAAATCACTCTCGCTAGCCACAAACAAGTTTCCTGTTCCCAAGACTACTTCTGTAATGCTTTGTGCCATACTGTTTTACCTACCTATGCTTAACTTATGAAAAGTTTGTCACTCTTCTTCTACTACTTCGTCAGCACCGAACCACTCTTCATCTTTGTTTATTGCTTCAGAAGAAACAATAGACTTCACTTCACCCATTCCATCACCTTCGGCAATGAACGTTGGAAGTAAAGAATCGCCTTGTTTGGTCTGTGCTTCTGCAAGCCTTTTCCAATCAGACTCTTTAACTTCTACCCATTGTTTACCTATAATGACATCGAGTTTTTCATCTCTAATAGCGTCAAAATCCCTAATAAATGGGTTTAATTTTATATTCTTCACGTTGCCGCTCCATATACCATTACTACTTCTATATTATAGCGTGCCAAACCGAGGTCGGGCTCTTCAACTCTTGCAGGCCCACTTTGATTATAGAAACCGTGTATTACTCCAATTTCTCCACCACTTGACGTTAATTTTGTTGGTGTGTAATCAAATGTTTGTTCTATTGTCGTGTTTGCTAAACCGAAAGCACCAGCAAAATCTGGCTGGCCCTTTGTTCCTGAAGAAGCATACTTACCTGCATATGCATCTATAAACATAGTTGCTTCGTATATTAAAGACTCTCCACCAATAGGTGCACCACCTAGCATTGTGTAAACTAAAAAAGGCATATCTCCACTAGTTGGAAGTCTTGTTGCTACTCTTGTATTTACTAAGTTAGTTATAGGTGCTTGAGATAAAGCCCAAGTTCTAAATAAAATTTCTGCGTCTGGTAATTGTTGTACCATTACTTAACTTTCCCTGTCATATCCTTAATTACTTTTTCTATATTGTGTTGTCTTACTTTACCTAATCCAGACATTTTCATTCTTGCTGCCGCTTTAGCAAAACCTCTTCTTAACATAGCACCTCTACCATTGGTCACTGCTCTTCTGTTTTCACTAGCACTTCTAAGATATTGAACTGACTTTGGTGTCACTGGAAAGTATCTAGCTTTTATAGCACCGACACCTACGTCAAAACCTGCACCGCTACCGAACTCTATTTTCATTCCATAATCAGTTCCCTCACCTATACTTATTCTTCCTCTTCTTATAAAACCACCTTTTACTTTTGTGTCTTTAAAAGACGGATAAAGAGTGCTTCTCAGTTTTCCTGTTTTTACAGGAGTAAACATATAAGCTTGTCTTGCTACATCTTCGGTAAAAAGCTCTAATATTTTATGAACTGCAGAATGGTCATAAAGACTAGCTACATTTGTTTTTCCATAAACTCTTACTGCAGGTTTTGATGCCAAACCAGTTGACCTAAAAGCTTTCTTTGTCATACTGTCAAATCCTTTTTGTAAGTTAGCACCAATACCAGACCTAGCTGCACGAGACAAAGGGTTAGTTCCGGGTACTGTCATCATAGCTTTACCAGTGAGTCTTCCTCCAACACGACGAAATGCACGCTCTCCAGCAGTTTCTAAGTCTGACATTTGAAAACCATCAGCTAGTTTTTGAGCTGTACCCATAAGTGAATTAGCATCCCCCATAATACGAGCAGACTTAAGAAAGAAATGCCTTATGTTGTTTGCTGTTTTAAAATTAGGCATTCCCGGGATTGAAGATAAGTCGCCAATAAATAATGAATATTCATAGAAAAAAGTTCTCAAATCTTTTAAACTTTTAATTTTTTGAAAATTATAACGACCTTTACCTGCAAAACCATCCGTTACTTGCTTAAAGCTTCTAAGCGATAAGTTTTTCATTTTTAGCTGTCCTTGAGCCATTAGTACCCCGAGTCCATTATTAATTCTTTATAAAATGTATTACCAAATCTATCTTTGATATTTTTAATATTTTTTATGTTGTAGTAAACGCCATCATACGAAACTCTGTTATCCATAGAAACAGTTGTGTCTGCAGGTATATAAATTCTAAATTCTACATTTTGTTCAGTTCTACCATCTGCATCTACTTCACTTACACCGCCCGAATCCATAATACGAGCTTGTACATTTGTTGATGCATCTGACCAAGTTGATGTGGATAATCCTCTGTCATCTACAGAAGAACCACTTAATGATTGTATTGTCACGCTTTCGTTCAATAACGATGTTGGTAATGTTGGCATATTATTATTATACCAATAAAAAAACCCCTCACTTTGGAGGGGTTTTATTGATTTGGGTTTTTACTTAATTAGTAATTCTTGGTAAAAATCCTTCGTCTTCGAAATACAAGTATGTTGGTTCTTTAGCTAAATCGTAAGCTTCGCCTTCTGATACCTCACCTTGATTCAAGAGTCTCTGATATTGTTTTTGAAACTCTTTGCAGTATGTTTGCAAGCCTGTTGAATGCTTTGAACTTAGTCCAAAATATTTTGCAGGAAGTGGTCCTAAATCTGAAACAGCAGGGCATACTTTTTCCTCTACTGTAGGAGCAGGAACATTTCTAGCTTCATAATACTTTTTAGCATTAGATTTTACTGCTTCTTTACTTCTACTTGAATAACCATCTAAAGTATTACTGTCTTTGTAAAATTCTGAGACAGGCAATCTTTTACCGGTTTGAGAACATACTTTATGAGTTGGGTTTAATTTGTTATGTCTTGCTTCTTCTAAAGCATTCATAACAGCATCTTTTAACTCCGGATATTCTGCCATCCAGTTAAAAAAAGTAGTTTTGCCGAATTTTCTTCCAGCAAATGTACGAGTTGTATTAAGAGTACCTCTACCCTCTGCAATAAAATCTATTACAGGTTGAGCTACTTCCAGTGAATATTCCACTTTACGACTAGTAGGAATTCCTAATCTAATCTTCATAATCCTTACTTGTTCGTGTGAAACACCCCAATCTTCAGCCCATTCACGCAATGGTTTATTAGGAAACCTCTTAAATAAGAACTCTGCTTGTTCTATTGTGGGTTTTGTATCCATAACCTTGTTGTCTATATTGATATTCAATATATCCTCCTTTATCATCATTACACCAATAATGCCATATTTTTTAAAAAATGTCAAGTTTTTTTCGTTTTTTTTTACATTTAGTCAAAATCTGCTATACTTATAGTGTGTAGCAAAGGAGGCCTTTATGGCTGAATTAGAGATGATTGCTCAAGATGATAAGCAAAAAATCTTTAAAGTAGGAGATAGGACAGTCTACTTAAGTTGGAACAAATGGGCCAACTGTTGGGAAGCGGAAATATTTCGTTTGATACAAGACCAATACGGTCGTTTTGTCAATGAATATACAACTGCTGTTACTGGAAACTCTGAAAAAGAAACAATACAACAAGCGATTCAAATAAATATCTAAATATACTTGACATCCTAGTCAATGTATGGCATTATTAATTCTAGAAAGGATAATAATGATAGCAAGCTGTATGCTTTTTTTGGCAACTTTTGGTACTCCAGATGCGCCAAATATGTCAGAAAATCAACAAATCAACTCTTATATAGAGTGTAAGGATAATGTACCTAAATCAATGTTGCAATATTCTTCTCTATATGTAGAGTTTTTTAACTATGAAAACATAGACACAGCAGTCAGAATAGGTTGGTGTGAATCTAGAGGTAAATCTAATGCTTATAGAGAAGATAACAGAGATACCGGCGTTATGCAATTCGTGTCTTGGACTTGGGATTGGGTAGCTGAAAAATACAATCAACCTATGTGGAATGAATGGGTAGTTATGCGTTATGGAAGACCATATAACGGACCAACATCTAAAACAGATATAGGTTTTGAATTTTCAAAAGTTCAATACACCCCATATTACAATATATTATTTGCATCTATTCTTGCAGAGGACATTTACGGTAGAACTCAATGGAAAGATTGGAGTAGTAGCGAATGGTGTTGGGAAGATGAAGAGAAATGGAGAATAAAATGGCTCAACGAATAGAAGTTATGATAATGGAGTTAGCTAGAAGTACTAGCAATGTTATTGGTAAAATAGCAGATTGGTTTTGTATTCGCCTAGATTATTATGTAGAAATGAAAGAGTGGGAAATAGAAAAAAGAAATCATTCTTTTCCTGCTGAGTGGTTTATGTCTGATAAGCAGATTAAAGAATTAAAGAAGAGGGAAGAATTATAAGTTTACTATACGGTATCGCAGGATATTTTAATCCTTAAAATTTAACTTTACGTTTGGATGCGGCCTTAGCTTTTTCTTTCATTGATGAAGAAAGTTTGCTAGGGTCAGTATTCCAATCAATGCCAACAGTTCCATAGAGATTAACCCTAGTGCTAATCTGTCTATTAGATATTGCTTTACATTTTTCACATTTTACCTTTGGTTCATCGTGTATTGAATGTGTAACTTCAAATATATGTTCACATTTAGAACACTTGTAGTCATATCTAGCCATTTTTACTTCTTTGTTATCTTTATAGGAAACTTTTTACAAACTTTAAGATATTCGTTCAATATTACATCCATATCATCAACAAGATTTACTTTTTGTAATCTTAAAGAATTCATTTGGTCTAGAACTGCTTCTTTAAACTTTGCATCATCGATTCCACGAAGATATGCTGTTCTTTGCGATTTATTTGCTTCTATATCCATATGATATAGTCTAGTCGAGTATTGTTGCCGATGTGAAGTACTGTCTTTTATACTTACTTAAAACTGCTTTATCTTCTTTAGTCAATATATCTTGACCCATTAAATCTGCTACAGACTCATAAGTTGCTGAATAATCACCAATTCTTTCGTTTCTCACAAGCTGAAATTGTGAATCAGTTGAACTATCTGCACTGTGTGTTCCTACTGAACCTGTTGATTGTTGTGAACCTAAAGCAGCTGATGCAACAAATAATCTTCCAGCAGCCCTAGCACTAATAAACTTTATATCTTTTGGTATATCTTCAGCTGTTGCTTCAGAATCGGAATAACCAGCTGTGTAAGTTAAAACTACATTTTGTAATCTAATATCACTAAATCTTTTATAGTTCGTTCTTTTTATCTTGCCAAGTGCTTTATACACAACAAAATGTTCTTGATTTCCTTCTGTAAGTGTGACTTCGTCTTCCACTAAAGAAGTAACAGAAACTATGGGTGCCACTGAAGAATAAAGTTCATCTTCATTATTACCGTCAAAAGTATCAACGATAGAAGATGAGTATTCTAATTCATATCCAACATAATTTTTAATAGCCGCATCTGCTGCCGGTATAAAAATGTTTGTAATAGAAGTTTCATCTGTTGTAGAAACATCTATACCAATGGCAGACTGTACGTCAGAAACTACTGAAAGTGCCACTGGCTACTCCTTACTTGTCTTCTACGTCGTCTTTTTTGACAGCTTTAGTCTCTGGAGATTTTTTTGCTGCAGCTTTTTTCTTAGGAGCAGCTTTCTTTTCACCCCAACCGTGAGATTCTAAATATTCTACTTTATATTCGTGTCCTGCTTTAGCTATTTTTGAAGGATTACCTTTAGGAACATCATTGATGTTTCCCTCAAATAAAGAACCGTCTTGCATTTTCCAAATATCTTTTTTTACTTTTATATATTCCATAATTTCCTTTATTTTAAATGAAGGGGCAGTTGCCCACCCCTTCAAAAATTAGATTAATCCTTAGAAGGATGTAATCTTTGAGAATGCTTCTTGTCTATAAACAACAAGACCAACTCTCATAGTTGCTCTAATAGCTAATTTTCCTTTAAGGAAAAAGTCACTATGAGAATCAGATACTGCAAGGTCGAGACCTTGTCGCATCACAACGTGAGCAGCTTCACCGCCACCAAATCTACCGATAAGAACTGTGTTCTCTGCGATACCTGTGGTTGGCACAACTGGAAGACCCCAAATTCTAGGTGTTGGAGAATCTCCAAAACCACCAGAAACGACATATAGAGGGTTCTTAGCAGCATAACCTGCTGAAGATGTACCCGCAAAGTCTGTGACTGAAGTCACAATTGAGTTCCAATCGTTAGGGTGCATTACAATATTATCTGGTTCTACGAAAGCACCAGTTCTAATATTTGTAATTGCTTGATACATAGCACCGAATTGCTTCAGTTCACCAGAGTAAGAGCTGTAGTCGATTGAATCGACATTGCTTTTACCAGCATCAAGGATACCCTCGATGTTTGGTGATGTACCGTTACCGGAAAGAAGTTGAGAATCTAATCTCAATTTCATCATTGTTCCGAGTCTTGAGTTTACATAACCTTGAATTCCAGCAACATCTGCAAGAAGTTCTTCTGTCACAGGCAAGAAAACACCAACTTTTCTAATTGGTGCAGTTTGTTCTGTGAAATCTAATGTTGCTTCAGCTGTTGTAGCTTCTTCAGCTTGTTCAGCAGCAGCATTAGTGAAGGTAGTTTCTTCCATATATGCGAAGGAATTTTGGGTTGTTTCGATTTGGTCGAATAGACCAATAACTGCATCTGGGTCTCTAAGAGCTTTTTCTAAGATTCCCGGTTGCCTTAAAACTTCCGGAGCGAAAGATTGAGTTAAACCAGCACCCAAAGTAGCTTTGTATCCCATAGGGGAAAAATCTACTGTTGAGTCCATTCCTTTAACACCGTCTGCTTGATATCCTTTGTATGCTTCTGACTTAACGAAAGCTTCACCAATGGTTTCAACGCCTTTTGGAGCTTCTGGAGCATATGCTTCAGTTTCCATAGCTTTTTCATTCTTGGCTTTGCTTTTTTCTAAGTTAGCAGCATCAACTAATCCAGCAAGTTCTGTGTTAAGACCGTTTATAGCATTTTTTTGCTCGGCATCATATTTTCCGTCCTCTAAAGCAGGATTATCAAATACGTCTTTTAACTCAGCACGCTTTTTGGAAATTTGTTCTTTATAATTTGACATTATATTTGTCTCCAAAATTGTTAGCTTATACTTCTTCGTCGTCTAATTCAAGTAAAGTGGCCTCTGTGAGCGTATTTTGAGCTTCTGTAAAAAGAGCTTCAAATTCTTCGTCAATCTCTTCGAGTTCAACGACTTCTTCTTCAGCTTTTTCCTCTTCTTCTACAATTGCTTCTGAAACTTCGACTTCTACTTCTTCAGAAATTTCTTCGGATACTTCCTCAGTAACTTCTTCAGATACAGCCTCTTCTGTAACTTCCTCAGTTGCAACTTCTTCAATAGCAGTTTCAACTTCAGCGTCAGCTTCGGCTTCAGGGATTTCTATGTTTTCATCGATAATTGTATCAATCTCGTTCCACGCATCATTTAGGTCATCTTGTACTGCCCTTAAAGCAGAACTAGCTTTCACCGATAATGTCCTTCCATCTTTTTCGCGCAAAATGGCTATTGCCTTTGCTCGTACTATGAGGCTCTCTAAAGCAGCAAGCACTTCCTTCACCTCGGCTGAAAAAGTTACTCCTTGCAAGCTGGAATTTTCCTCTTCAGAAATCTTTTCTTGTGGCTCCTCAGAATTTTCTTTCTTACAGTCACAACTGCAAGAACACTCTTCTTCTGGTTCTCCATCTAAATCTTTTTTATCTGCTGATACCATTTCTTCATATGCTTCGTGAGTAGAGCAAGGCATATATACTTCTTTACCATCAACTTCGTGTTGATGAGTACCAGAACAACCTAGTTCTTCTGCTCTTTTTTTGGCATCTTCTTCATTATCAAAAATATCTTCATCTTTAGCAGCCTTTTCTTCGCTAGATTCATAAACGGCATCTTCGCCAGACTTAATTGCTAATGTGTAGGTTTCTCTGTTTGCACCAACTAAAACTGGTGAAACTTCAAATACTTCTAAATCTTTTAGATAGCGAACATCAACTTCTTCATCTATACCATCTTTTTTAAATGGTGCTACTTCATAATCGTTGATTCTAAATCCAAATGACCATTCTTGTAAGTCGCCCATCTCTTTTGCAAGATTGTATGCTTCCTTACCGGCTTCTGTACCCATAAAGAATGTGCCTTTGAATGTAGCTTTGTTGTCATCTGTTTCTATTGTCCCTTTACCAATTGGTTGGTCCCACTTGTGAGCGAATACCATAGGAACTTGATTATCTTTAAAACCGGATTTGATTGCTCCGGGAACGACTACATCGCCATCTGTGTCTAATTTGTTGTAAACAGAGAAAACTGCCTCAACTTTTCCTTTTTCTTCATCTATTGTTTTGAACTCAATAGACTTGTTAAATTTATCTTTCATTTACCTACTCATATACCTTTCGATACTATAACTTATTTTAACTTGTTAAATCGTCAGTGTGAGACAACATTTCGTGAGCTTTCTTTTTACGAGCATCTTCTTTTTTCTTTTGCTCATTAACTATCTTTTTCATAGTACTCACTCCAGATTTCGTCACACCTCCCCATTTCATTACAGCAATAATTCCATTCAGTCTTGTATTTCCTTGGTGTCGGGCCATAAAACTTTCTCGTCTTTTAACCCAAGATAAAACTGATGCACTTCTGTCTCCAGCTTTATACTTACTCCAATTTCTGTAGGCATCGTTTCCAGTAAACGAAGTAGGTGGATTACCTCCGGTACCTGCTCTTCTCCATATGGCTGGATAATTTTCTTTCAAATTATCAACATATCTTTTATCTGGAAACTGTTTGAATTTAGAATTACTTAAGCTAATTTTCTGATTATCACCGGATGAAGGGAAATTGGTTGGTTTATCTTTTTTAGCTTTAGATTCTTTACGAAAATCTTTAATTTTTTTTAATTTAGAAATTGGTTGAGTAACGCTTCTATCAGTTTTTTGATGTGAACCATCATCCATAATTGCCCATACCATCATAGTTGCTTCTTTCTTATCAATATTGACAGAAGTAACTACACCGTGAACTGTTGAAGGTGGGTCGGGGTCTTTATTTATTGACCAAGAAACTGTATCTCCAGCTTTAACTGATGCAGCTTTTTTATCTTGTTTCTTTTTTTGAGGATGTCCTGCTGGTAATAAATCGGTATCAAAAGGTTTTCTTGGGAAAGAACCTTTAAGTCCTTTTAACCAAGCGTTGACACGGGCTATTCCCCACTGTGTTGCCGAAGAAACATTACCTCGCACTGAAGCTGGGTTCGTTCTATAGGCACCAACACCTCGTCTGAATATAATTGCCAACTTTCCATAAGTAACTTTATATTTTGAACTTCCTGCATTATGGTCTTTTACTTTCTTTTGTAATACTTTTTTTACTTTAGCAGAGACAGCAGCAGCTTTTTCTTCTTCTGATAAAACTATATTGTCTTGTTCTGATGCTTTAAATTCCATTGTTGTATCAATTATAACAGATTTTCTTTTTCCTATTCTTCTCTTGCTTCTACGAACCTCCGGTTGGAATCGAGATGTATTTAAAGTTGCCTTTTCATCATCTTCTTCCGGCTCATCTTCATCAGATGGTGGTTGTGCCGAAGGGGCAGGCTCTCCTTCAGTAGGAGTCACAATTCCTGTCTCTCCTTCCGGCACAGCTACCATATTTAAAGGTCTTAAATAGATATCGTGAGAATCATCAACCTCTAAACCTAATGCTTGTCTAGCTTCGCCTATTGTGACGAAGCCTCCTTGCACCGCGGAGTTCATTGTTAGGACTTGTTCTTTCTTGTCTTCTGATAATGCTCTAACTTGGTCTAAGTCATAAGCACAGAAGTATTCGTAGTTATTATCTACAAAATCTTGATGTAATAATTGATGTGTAAGTTCATCTGCTACAGAAGACCACATCGGAATCATTTTTTGTTCAGTAAAAAACTCTCTTAGTTCACGAGTATTGTTGTATGTTGCTGCGTCCAATCCAGCGCCGAGGCCGGCGAGAATTGCGGGTACACCTAAAACAGAAGAAACTCTTTCTTCCGGTAATCTTCTTAAAGCAGTTAAGTTTAATTGTTCTGGTGTAAATGAAACTACATCTACATCCATAGCACCTGTCATAATCATTGGTGCACCTCTGTTAGCACCGGAAAATTTAGATTTAAAAGATTGTGCTATTCCTTCTGCTTCTTCTCTTGTAGGCCCGCCCATAGAGTCATCTTTTGGACTTAAGATAACTCCCGGGACAGCCATATTGTGTAGCAAAGCAACAGCGAATTGTCCTGCTGCCTCGTCTCCTGCCAACTCTCTCATAACTGAGCGAAGTGGCGAGAAACCTCTTCTGTGGTCATCGGGGTCCATTCCTTGTCTAATGTGAACTACATTTTCTCTAGGTATTTCAATATATTCTTGATGCAACCCGTTGCCTTTTTGTACTGCGTGATATTCATAATGAGTAATTAATTCACGAGTGTTCCCTCTAACCTTTACATAACTAGGCATTAAAGGAACTAACTGAACGACTTTACCTTGGCCATCTTTAACTTTCATTAAGAAAGCATCTCCGTGAGCAGATAAAGAAGTAACTATGTAGTGTGAAAGAATAGAACCGGATATAAATTCATTTGGTCTTTGAAGTAATTGTTCTAATGGATGAGCTTTTTGTTCTAACTTACCTTGTTCATTTTTTATATAAACTTTTAATTGAGGTTCTGCGAATGATGTTGCTAAAACATTAAGACAAGCGACTACAGCTGAATTACCTAATCCATCTCCTAAGTCATCAATTAATTTTTGTGGAAAATAACCGGATTGGGTATTGTATCCCCAAACAGAGCCTTGTACTTGTTCGTATTTATCTAGAGGCCCTCTTTTAACTTCTAATCTTTGTGGTGGTCTCTGTAAGTAATCTACTGCTTTTCTATAAAAACTTTTATCTTCAGCCATTTAAAATGCTTCCCATTTTCTTTTCGTTCCGCTACTAAGACAAGCATAGGCAAGAGTATCCACGATATCATCGTGAGTACCAACAGGGAAAGTTAAGAGCTCTCTCTCAACTTCACCTACCCATTCCTCATTTTGAGGAAAATATACAAGTCCTCTTTCCATCTTAGCAGACAAAGGAAGTGCTCGTGAACGCTTGTCTTTGTCGGCTCTTAATTCTTTGATTCTGAGACCTTCTCTTCTAGCAAACTGCACTATAGCTAATTGGTATCCTGTTTTTTCAATTCCAACCCATTCAAGATTATGAATACCTATTGCTCTTTTTATTTGAGGTACAATGTCGGGTGCTTCAAGTCTGTCTCTAATCATATCAATCATAAACAATCTGTCTGATTGCATATGATAACCGAATACTGATATGACTGTGTAGTCAGCTGATTCTTTTGTTGATGCTGCTAAGTCTACTGTAGCAAACTTTACTAAATCATTATTTATGTCAAATTTTTCACCTTCACACCAAAGTGTTCCTACACCAAGTTTGTAATAGTTAAACCAATGACTTCTAAACATTTGAGCACCTTCAGATATAAACTCTGCAAGATACTCTTGAGCAAATACTAATTCACCTAAGTCTTCTCTAGCTGATTCAACTTCAGCAGGGTCAATAATAGGATTAGCTACTGTAGGAAATTGAAATCTAGCCCAATCATCAGCTTTTTCTGCTTTTTCCCATAAATGAAAAAACCAATTGTCCATTCCTATAGGGGTGCTTATGAATAATGCAGAACCTTTGTTTTCTGTAAGTGTAGGCCTTAATACTTCTGTCCAAGTTTCTTCTCTAACGAATGCGGCTTCATCCATAACTAGATAGTTCAAACCTTCACCTCTAAGACGCTGAGGGTTATCGGCAGATTTAACTGATATAGAACCACCGCCGGGAAATTTAACTTCCATATCACCAATGCGTACATCTACGCCTGCTTCTTTTGGAAATTCATTTGCTGCAGCTACCACATCTCTCCAACCAACTCTAGCAATAGCGAAAGTAGGTGCTACCCACCAAACACGGCCACCTTTGAGTGCTTCTTCTAAACAAAGTTGTACTCCAAGTCGTGATTTACCGAAACGACGGCCTGCACAAAGTATTTTCCAACGTGCGGGGTCATCTCTTACCGTTTGCTGAGCTTCGTGAAGGTCTGGAAATTCTAAGTCAAAAACTTGTTCTTGTTCTGAAGCTACTGATTCAAGTATATCTCTAGACATACTTATATTATATAACGAAGAAAACCCCCTATTTCTAGGGGGCTTAATTATTCTTCTTCGGACTTAGCCCTGTTGGCATCAGTAATATGAGCCATAATTACTAAATCTTTGTCAGACAGTTTACCTTGTAATACTTTTTCCCATATTTCCCTATCTAAAGAGATATGATTACGATAAGTTTTCTGTATCCAATTACGATACATTACTTTAGCTTGTCTTAATTTTGTGTTAACAAAACCTTTATAAGCTTTATCAAGGAAAAACAGTTTAAAGATAAATCTTTTCTTAACAACGGGAGTAGTTTTGTCGTTAATATCCTGTTTTGTCCAAGTTATGTGATGACGTAATTGTCTATTAAAAGCACCTATTGCAAACTTTAAGTTCTCCTTAAGGAGATAATAGAAAAAGTTATTTAGGTAAGACAACCAAGTGTATTGGTCCCAACCAATATGACCATACCAAAAACCCGGTTCACTACCATTGTGGGCGTGTCCATTGTGTCTTGGTAAGACATTTGCGTTATTTAACCAACTTGAAAATTGATGTGCGTGTTTATGACAGAGACGAAAATACACAGGAGATTCGTCATAGTAATCCATAAAATCACCATAACCACCTTGTGTTATCAAATCTAAGGCACCTTCGTTGTTTGTATCGTGAGATTCCCACTTACACTTACGAACAGCACATTTGTCTGTTTGATAGTTATAGTCATAACTATCTTCAGTATCTATTCTATTGTTATTTTGATTAGGCATTTCTGCACCTTTCAACTAGTTATTCATTCTCACGAATAGATACTCACAGACTACCAACGGTATATGAGTAGGTAGGTATTACTTGTATTCTGCCGGTAGTCTGAAAGTATTTATTCTTTATCGTCTAATGCTTGTCTAGCACCATCGATAAACTTCCAAATATCATCATAGTTTTTATCAACAGGATGATACTCGTCATTGAATTCATCAAGAGTACGTCTTTCGTCTTCAGATTCATACTGTTTAAAGACTCTAGACATAATCAATGAATCATTTAATTTATAGTCACGCAACGCAAAGTCTTCTGCAGACCATAAGTTGCCCAAAGGAATTGTTCTTTCACCATCTTTAATGATAAGAATTATTTCGTTCCTTTTTGTTTCAGTGTTATATGAATAAGCTACATCTAACATATCTGATAGATTTTTAGCCATCATATATTTTTCGTATAGTTTACCCATACTTACTTTATGTAAATCGTGATTTTCTTCAGTCACTATTCCCCCTTATCTCCAACTATCGGGCGTAAGAATTTGTTTCTTACTCAAACCTCGATATTGTGTTTTCTTTTTAGACTTACTTGCTCGTCTTTGATGTCGGTTCATCTTTTTTCCTTTCACCATAAACGGGCAAACTATGATTCCAATTTATCTGATAAGTTCTCTCGTGTTGTTCTTTACGAAATCTTCTACGCATTTAAATCGAAATCCTCGTCTGCGTCATTATGTTTGTTAATCATAACTTGCATAATCATTTCTTTAAATTCATCAGAACCTATTTTTACACTAGGCCCATCAAAAGGGTTATCTTTCATTCTTCCTCCATATCGTCGATTGCCATTAATCCACTAACTTCCATATTGTATTTAGGGTGCAGAAATTTTAAATCTTTTTCTGCAAAAGCTACAGCTTTATCTTCACTATCTGTTAGATAAGTTAGCTTTCCTAACAAGAATACTGTATGTTTTTTCATTCTTCCTCACTTTTTAATAACCAATGAGCTTCTATCTCTTGAGTACAGTTTTCACAGTAATGTTCATCATTAACATAAGAACCCGTACCATCGTGAGAATGCCAACGGCTATCACACTTTGAGCATAATAATATTCCACCCATTATTCTTCCTCATCTAATCCGACAACATCAGTAAGAGGTATTTTACCTACAACTCTACCTTGGTCATCGTACCAAAATTCGTATTCGACTTCTTTCATTCTTCTTCTTTATCCCTAAGAATGAACTCTACTTCATTAGAGTCGTCAATAACAATACCAACAATTTGTAATCCTTTGTCAGTCCATTTAGTGAAAGTCTTACCTAAGTCAGAACGAACAAACATTCCACCATAGCCTTCACCATCTTCAGCTTCGTTACTCCAAAAAACTGTTTGACTCATACTTCCTCCTTTGGTGTAATCCATAAATCAAGACTTGCTCTTAAAAAGCTTTGGCTTTCTACTTTTGATAAAGTATCTTCAAACCAAGCAATTGCTTCATCTTTAGTTACGTCACTAGAGAAATGGATTTCTACAGATAATCCATTTGTAGTTCTTTTAATGTCAATATCTTCATATTCAGACATTGTTTCTGAAATGATTCTATCTTTAATATCGTAATCCATAGGTTATACCTACCTTTCTAATCGTTATATATTAAGTATGCCATAGTATATCTAGTTTGTCAAGTCAAAGTAAAAAAAATTTTGTAAAGTCATTTTAGATACGGCTCTCCTAAGAGAGCCGACGATGGGAGGGTATCGGCAAAGGGACAACTATTGCTAGTTATCCACCGACATTTCCATTATACCCTCTTAATTGCTCGCCGTTTCACCTCACTAACTAATACTTATTCATCATTATCTAAATAATGTGTGAGGGTAAAAATAAGGGAACCTAATTATAACTTTTACTAATACACTACATTTAGTATTTAAATCCGTACATAAACAAATTTAGTTATATTTCCGATTCCCTAGTGCCTGTGTTGGGTATCGCTCCCAAATGAATAGTACAAGTGTCCAAACCAATACCTTCCCATCGAATCATTTTCCACAGGCGCACTGTCCTGCATAACCTTACTACTATGTAATTAGATTATCGCAAGATAATTTTAACTCTTGTTAAAACAAAAGTCAACCACATTTTCAATATAGTCATCTGAAAACATACTAGATGAAATCAAATCTAGAGAAGTTTTTTCATCATCTTCTACATCTTCCATAATTTTTGGTAAAGACATATCTTTTAGTTTCTCTAAAAGTTCATCGTAAATCATATGCATATCGTTCATAGAAACTTTATCTGTTTCTTTATTGATTTCTCCTACTGCTCTCATAACACTTGCTAAAGTAAATTTAACACTGTTCTGCATAGCTAGCACTTCATCTTCGTAATTCCATAAAGAATGTCTTATCGTATCTTTCTTCATATCTTCGGGCCAATCCCCATAAGTTTTATGCTTCTTAAATCCTTTTTGAATATGTTCTCTAATGTAAGTAGCTTGGTATAAGTCATCCATCTTCTTGATGTCTTTCATACCTTCATACACTAGCTCGGCCATACAAAGTTCAACATAAGCAAATACAGCTGAAGTACATAAGTCTTCATCCATATCTTGTTTAATTTCATTGTAACCAAGCCAATCTAATTTATCTTTTAATATAAAGATTGCATTCTTGTCATAGATTTGTTGTCTCAAATCATTGTAAAAAGTCATAGCGTAGAACATCGGTACCGACTTATCTTCATCTACATTATTGATTATAAAATCACTTATCATATGTAACCCCTAATTTTGCTACTTCTGCTTCTGTGAGTAGCCTGTTTCTGTATTCCAATAGTTCATCTTGTTTCTTCTCACTCAACTTGAGCTTCTTCATACTCTCTATGAATTTTTCTCTAGTCATATGAAAACCTGGGTGCATACTTTTGTTAGCTTCGCTTGGATTTGATTTCGTTCGCTCTGCTAAACAAGTAGGCATATTAGGTCCTAGTGTCGAACAGCAAACCTCTAAGAAAATTGGATATCCTTGTTCATCAAAGAACCATCCCCAATCTGCCCATTCGTGCTGTGCACCACCTTTACATTCGCTGTACTGACCCTTAGACAACCTCTCTATTTGAGACGCTGACATAACCTGTTGGGAATTTAATGCATTTAACTTTCCTATAATCTGTGAACTGTTCGGGGCAAAACTTCTTCCCTCTTCGTGGAGTCTTATTATTGCCTTTTGAACATCTTCATAGGTAAAGTATTGTAGGTCTTGATACATTGCTCTTAGTTTTACTTCTCCCCAAGAACTAGGTGTATCTGTACCGCTTGTGTATCTTATGGCCATAAATTGAACGCATTCTATCCATTGGTCCCAATTTAGGCCTACGTTACCTTCTTCCTTTACTTGCTCTATAGGTGACTTAATATCATCTAACTTAGCTTGTATTGGTTGAAGTTCGTATATATTGTCTTCATTTGTCATTACTACCTCCGATTATCTATATTGCCACACATTGTTTGGAAAGTCAAATCATTACTTAAAAAAAGTAGTGGGGAGAGAAAATTGAAAAAATCTCTCCCACCACTGTCATTGAGGTGCAATGAGTAATTCTATTATAACAAATTTTTACTAGATTGCAAATAGTTATATTCTTATAGTTAATATGTCTAGTTATATTAGTATAGTTATAGTGTCATCAGCGGTACTACGGTAGTCTCAAATTCATACTACAGTAGTGTCAGAATCATACTACGGTAGTGTCAA